>Ga0154498_166_pt1 | contig 103953 bp, 99 predicted proteins | sample RifGroD2_FD_115977 | JGI IMG/M metagenome (GOLD analysis project Ga0154498, IMG submission 115977) | Clostridiales bacterium GWD2_32_59
CTTTAGAACTGACTTTCAGATAGTTAGTGAAAAAAATATGAAAAAAATTTTTAGAGATACAAAAAAATAAAAAACATTACGCAAAATTCTTCAAAGACAAAAGCTCTGTATTCCTTATACAATAAGGCTCACAGAGTTTTTTATATCTATCAACTGTCAAAGACGGGATTATATATTGTCAATCTATTTGTAAAATTTCTGTAATATTTTCTTAACAACATCCTTAAAGTTAGCTTTGGTTATATCGTTTTCTAATATCAGATCAGTTCTTCCTACCTCACTGTTTTTTATTTTATATATAATCTCTCCTATCTTAACCTTAGCTTTTACAGGTGCTTTTATGCTTTTATCTATATTTATTTCTGTTGTAAGTTCAGATTTATCATTTTTAGCTACTATAAATTTGATATCATCTTTAACTAAAGCATTCCCCAAGTCTTCTTTGCCACCTATAACTTTTATTCTACCGACATTTTCATTTTTCGCTTTACCTTTTAACACTTTGAAATTTGCAAAACCATAATCAAATAACTTAATTGCTTCTCTAAATCTCTGTTTATAGTCAGGTGCAGCCATTATTACAGCTATAAATTTTATTCCATCTTTCTCAGCTGTGCCAGATAAACAGTACAATGCTTTACTTGTAGATCCTGTTTTCAAACCATTTGCATATTCATACGTTTTAACTAATTTATTAGTATTAGTTAGTACAAACTCACTTTCTCCTTTTCTTGTTTTGTGTATTATAGAATCTTGCCATATCTTAGTCAAATTATGTATTTCTGGATAGTTGTTTACTAATTCTCTTGACATGATTGCTACATCTTTTGCCGAGGAATAATGATCATCTGCATCAAGTCCACAAGCATTTACAAAATGTGTATTTACCATTCCGAGCTCCTCTGCTCGTTTATTCATCATATCTACAAAAGCTTCTTCACTTCCTGCAATAAGCTCACCCATAGCAACTGATGCATCGTTTGCTGAAGCTACTACTATACACTTTAACATCTCAGCTACACTCTGCTTTTCGTAAGCCTCTAAAAAAACCTGTGAGCCACCCATACTTGCAGCATGTTCACTCACTATAACCGTATCAGTTAGTTTTATCTTACCTTCCTCAATTGCCTCATATATAAGCAAAAGTGTCATTACCTTTGTTATACTTGCTGGCTTCAGCTTTTCATCTGGATTATTCTCCATGATTACTTTTCCAGTACTTGACTCCATCAAAACATAAGCCTTTGCTTGTATATCCATACTCTCTGCAAATGCAGTTATGTTACTACTAGAAGCAATAAATATTAATATTACTACTAAACTTATAATTCTTTTCAATAAAAACACCTCTCATTATTAATATATCTTATTAAAATATATTCTTTAGAGGTGTTTTTATGCACACAAATGCTTTGGACTAGCCAATTATATATACTTCTTCATTATCATCTCTGCTACTTTTATACCATCAATAGCAGCTGACATTATGCCACCGGCATACCCTGCTCCTTCTCCTGCAGGGTAAATACCTAATATATTTATACTACCCATATTTTCTCCTCTTACTATTCTTATTGGTGATGAGCTTCTGGTTTCTACACCTGTCATAAGTACATCATCATTTGCAAACCCTTTTATTTTCTTATCAAAATCAAGTAATGCTTCTTTTATAGTTTCACTGACATATTCAGGTAAACACTCTCTTAAATCAGTAAATTTAATATTCGGTGTATATGAGGGTTTTACTGCTCCAACATTTTCTGATTTCCCGTCTTTAAGAAAATCTCCCACTAACTGTGCAGGTGCATTATAATTTGACCCTGCAATTTGAAATGCCTTACGTTCCCACTTTCTTTGAAACTCGACCCCCGCAAGAGGATGTTCAGAACCAAAATCTTCAACCCCCACATTTACAAGTAACGCACTATTTGCATTGTCTTTATTTCTTGAATTCTTACTCATACCATTTGTAACAACCATTCCCTCTTCTGAGGCTGCTGCAACAACTTCGCCACCCGGGCACATACAAAAGGTGTATGCACTCCTACCATTCTTAGCATGATACGCAAGCTTATAGTCTGCAGCTCCTAGCTTCTTATGCCCTGCGTAATTTCCGTATTGTGCCTTATCTATCATGCTTTGTTTATGTTCTATCCTTACACCTATAGAAAAGGGTTTTTGCTCTATCTTTATGCCTTTACTATAAATAAATTCAAATGTATCTCTTGCACTATGTCCTATTGCGAGGACAAGAATATCTGTTTCTAATATTTCTGTGTCATTTATCTTTATGGCTTTTACCTTATCATTCTCTAATATAATGTCCGTGAGCTTACTTTCAAATCTTACTTCTCCACCCAGCGTTATAATCTTTTCTCGTATATTTTTAACTATATTCACTAGCATATCAGTGCCAATATGAGGTTTGTTTTTATATAAGATTTCTTCTTTGGCACCAGCTTCTACAAACTCTTCTAGTACCTTTTGCATGCGAGACTCCGCATCTTTTACTAAAGTTGTAAGCTTACCATCAGAAAAAGTGCCAGCTCCACCCTCACCAAACTGTACATTCGAGTCTTTATTAAAAACTCTATTCTTCCAGAAATTCTGCACATCCTTTATCCTAGCATCTACGTCTCTTCCTCTTTCTAAAATTATAGGTCTATACCCTGCTTCAGCCAAAATCAAGCCACAAAAAAGTCCACAAGGTCCGCTCCCTACTATAACTGGTCTTTTATCTAGTTTAACATCTCCCTTTGCAGGTAATAAATATCTTTTTTCTTCTACTTTCTCTGCATATAGTTTTTTATTTTTTAATATCCTCTCTTCGTTTTTTATATTCACATCAATAGTATATACCAAAAAGATGCTATCTTTCTTTCTAGCATCAATTGATTCTTTTCTTATCTTAAAATCAATTATATCAGTCTTCAAAATTTTAAGTTTTCCTGCAACCATATCAATTAAATCTCTATTGTCTTCAATATTCACATTTATATTTGATACCCGTATCATACGCCCCACCAACTTTCTTCACTTTCAACTCTCAACTAAACAATAACTCCCCCACCAACCATCACATCTCCATCATAAAAAACAACTGCCTGTCCTTTTGTTATGGCCCTCTGGGGCTCGACAAACCTGCATTCTAGGGTGTTAGCATCAACCATGTTTATAGTTGCTTCTGCTGGTATGTGTGAGTAGCGTATTTTAGCGGTTACTTTCATTTCACCTTCTAGTTTTTCAACTGACATAAAGTTTAGGTCACTAGCTTGTAAAGTGTTTCTAAACAAATCTTCATTATCTCCTAATATCACTTCATTTTTCTCTATATCTATATCTACAACATATTTAGGAACCGAGAAAGATATCCCTAGTCCTTTTCTTTGCCCAATAGTATAATGTATTATTCCTTTATGCTTCCCAAGTACTTTCCCATTTTTTTCTACAAAGTTCCCTTGTTTAGCTTTATAATCAGTGTTTTTCTCTATAAAATCAGCATAATCCTTATCAACAAAACATATTTCCTGACTATCTGGCTTATTTGCCACTGCAAGCCCAAGCTTTTCAGCCATTTCTCGCACTTCTTCCTTTTCATAATCTCCTAGTGGAAATAGTACATGTGAAAGTTGCTCTTGAGTCAGGTTATATAAGGCATATGTCTGGTCTTTTTTATCAGTTACAGATTTTCTTATCTCATACCTACCTGTACTTTCACTCTGCGCTACTTTAGCATAATGCCCCGTTGCCACGTAATCTGCACCAAGAATCTTTGCTTTATTCATTAGTGCTCCAAACTTTACGTACTTGTTGCACGCAATACATGGATTAGGGGTTTTTCCTTTTATGTATTCATCTACAAAATAATCTATAACTTCCTTTTTGAAAACATCTCTAAAGTTTAGTACATAGTACTCTATTCCTAGCTTGTACGCTACAGTTTGTGCATCATTAACCGCACTTAGGGCACAACAAGTCTTCTCCCTAACATGGCATCCTTCTTCCATTTCCTTTTGCCACACATTCATTGTTACCCCTATTACTTCATAGCCTTGCTCCTTTAGCAAAGCTGCAGTTACAGAGCTATCTACTCCTCCACTCATTCCTACTACTACTTTTGCCAATTCACTCAGCGTCCTTTCTTTTGTTTTTATAATCTTCTATCGCAGCCTTTATCGCCTCTTCCGCAAGAACCGAACAATGAATTTTGGCAGGTGGAAGCCCATCAAGCGCCTCCACAACAGCCTTATTTGTTAGCTCTAATGCTTCGTCTATGGTCTTACCTTTTATGAGTTCGGTCGCCATGCTACTCGTAGCAACCGCTGCTCCACACCCAAAGGTCTTAAATTTTACATCTACTATTATATCATCCTCTACCTCTAAATATATTCTCATTATATCCCCACATTTTGCATTACCAACAGTACCTACACCATCTGGATTTTCTATTTCTCCCATATTTCTTGGGCTATTAAAATGTTCCATTACCTTATCGCTATACATTATCTTTTCCTCCATTCCTTACAAAGTCTTCCCAAAGTGGTGACATATTTCTTAGTCTTTCCACCACTGATTTTAGTTTTTCGATAGTGAAATCTATTTCTTCTTTCGTTGTCTCATCAGATAAACTGAGTCTTAGTGATCCATGTGCTATTTCATGGGGAAGCCCTATTGCAAGTAGCACGTGAGATGGATCAAGTGATCCCGATGTACATGCTGACCCGCTAGAGGCACATATACCAAAATTATCAAGTGCAAGCAGTAAGCTCTCTCCTTCTATAAATCTAAAACAAAAATTTGCATTATTAGGCAATCTGTCTGTTCTGTGTCCATTCAATATGCTATATGGTATTTCATTAAGTACCCTTTCTATCAAGTAATCCCTGAGTTCTACCGATTTTTTATTTTTTTCTTCTCTGTTTTCCATTGAAATTTCAAATGCCTTAGCAAGTCCCATTATACCTGGTACATTTTCAGTCCCCGCACGTTTCCCTCTTTCTTGCCCACCGCCATGCATAAATGAATTTATTTTTATGCCTTTTCTTATATATAATACTCCGATTCCTCTAGGTCCATTAAATTTATGTCCTGAAAGACTCAGCATATCTATATTTTCTTTCTTAACATCAATATTTAGTTTTCCCACAGCTTGTACAGCATCAGTATGAAAAGTTATCCCTTTTTCTCTAGCAATCTTGCCTATTTCAGGGATTGGCATAATAGATCCGATTTCATTATTTGCATACATAATTGTTATGAGTATTGTCTCATCTTTTATTGATTTTATTAAATCATCAAGACTTATTTTACCTTCACTGTCTACCTCTAGATAGGTAACTTCAAAACCTTCCTTTTCCATCTCCTCACAAGCATGCAGAATTGCATGATGTTCTATCTTTGTTGTAATTATATGGTTTCCCTTTTTCTTATTTGCTCTGGCTAGTTGTTTTATGGCCCAGTTATCACTTTCCGTTCCACTAGCGGTGAAATATATCTCATCTTTTTCAGCTCCAAGTAGTTTTGCTACCCTTTCCCTTGCATCTTCTAAATTTCTTTTTGTATCCCTCGAAAGTTTATATAGACTTGACGGATTTCCATAAATTTCAGTAAAATATGGTATCATCTCATCCATTACTTCTTTCTTAACTGGCGTTGTAGCGCTATTATCTAGGTATATCATTATTATTCTCTCCTTTATTTTTTGTGTTGTTTTTAATTTAATCTTATATAATATCCTCAAGTGTCGTGTTTTTTAATACATTTTCCACTGCCGCATTCACTTTTAGCCAAAGTTTTCTCGCTTTGCAGCTACTATGATTATCGCATTTTTCAAAGACACCAATATCTACGCATTCAATTACATCTATATTATCCTCAAGAACGCTCATAATATCAAACATTTTTATATCTTTTGGCTCTTTTCCTAATATATAACCACCGTTTGCTCCTCGCTCACTTTTCACAAAGCCTGCTTTTTTAAGTTTTGATATTATTCTTTCCAAATATCCAGAAGATATTTTCTCTCTTAACGCTATATCATTTATAGAAATATATTTACCATTCTTTGAGTATTCAGCTATAACAATCATAGCTCTCACACCATATTGCCCTTTTGTAGATAATTTCACAATTCACACCTCCGCAATCCCTATCGTTTGAGTTGGATTTTTATCTATGTTACCATGTTTGTCAAGAAAAGTCAAGAAAAAACCACCATTTTTTTGAAATGGTGGTTTAAATTTTATTTTTTATCATCTTCCTTTTTTATTTCTTCATCATCAACTTCTATATACTCTTCTTCTTTTATTAGTTCTATTTCTTCATTTTTTTCTTCTTCTTTTATTTCATCTATCGTCTCTTTTTTTGTTTCTTCTTTTTCCTCAGCAACCTCTTCTGGATTGATTTCACTTTGTTGTTCTAATTCATCTAATACTTCCCCTGACTCTGCATCTTCAGTTGGAATAATATTTTTTTCTCCAATTAATTCTTTCTTTTTCTTTCTTCTTCTCACTGCAAGTACTATCACAATTATCAATATAAGTACAACCATACCTAAAATGCTTCCCATAAGTACCAAAGTATTTCTTGTATCTGCAATATACTTTATTTCATTTTTTGCTGTCAAGTCTATTTTCCATGAATATACACCTTTTTCATGTTTTATAGCATTATTTTCTATTACTTTAAATGGTGACTTTATATTAATATTAAGCTCTACCTGTTTTAATACCTTACTCATACCCATTGCTTCGGCTTGTGAAAAATCAAACTTTCCTGTTATAATTAATTTATTTTCTTCCTTTTCAAATTCAAACCCTTGATTTTCATCAGAATTTCCGCCACCTGTTATTTCATTTAATAGTGTCTTCCATTCTTCAAAGCTTGCAACTTTTTTACTTCCTTTATAGCCTGTTTGAGTTTCTGTTTTATAATCTTGTACTTCAAACCCTCTGTTTTTCAGCTCTTCTATAGATTGCTTTAAATCTCCCTTATCCTTTAAAAAGTCATTATTATAAAGTATAGCTATATCTAAAACACCGCTACCATCTCTATTAATATTTATATCACAATCTGCTTTCATACATCCTGTTAATACAATTAACATTGTTAATAATGCACCTAAAATTAATCCTTTTTTCATCTTACTCCCCCTCATATAATAATTATATTCTAAAACTATTTTTTATTGTACTTTTTTTAATTATTTTTGTCAAGGGATATAATGATTTTTAAAATTATAATTAGAAATTTCAACGACAGAATAGAATGGCTTCCCAAACATAATAAAAAAAGCTCTTTCGAGCTTTTTTATTGTAATAATTATCTCAATAATTGTAATACTCCTTGTGGAGCTTGATTTGCTTGTGCTAGCATAGCTTGTGCTGCTTGTTGCAAGATGTTATTTTTTGTCATTGTCATCATTTCTTTTGCCATATCTACGTCTCTGATACGAGATTCTGCAGCTGTTAGGTTTTCACCTGATGTATTCAAGTTATTGATAGTATGTTCTAGTCTATTTTGGTATGCACCAAGTTTAGACCTTTCATTTGAAACATCTGTCATTGCTTGATCTATAACTGCTAGGTTATCTGTAAAAGTTTGTGTAGTAACATTTACACCATTAAGTGCAAATGCTGGTGCTGCTGTACTACCTAATGCAGTTGCTCTCATATCTCCTATAGTTATATCAAGAGTTTGTCCAGAGTTTGCTCCTATTTGTATAGATGCTTTTCCTGCAAGTGCTGCATCTTCTTCTGTAATTAATGTTTTACCCGCTAGTAAGAATTCTGCTCCACCGTCAGATCCAAATGTACCTGCTGATCCTAATGTGATTTTTACACCAAGTTTATCAAAATCTAGAACTTCTCCTGCTGCATATGCACCAGCTGCAAGTGATAATGTAATATTTTGACTAGTAGTTCCATCTGACAAAGAAACAACTGCAGTATCATTTGTATGTGCAAATGTATATGTTTTACCTGCTGTTGCTTGTGATACATCTACTGTATATCCTGTTAACGCTCCACCATCTAGTGTACCATTATCAGCTGCATCTAGCTTTAGTCCTACTGTTCCTTGTAATAAATTTTTTCCATTGAATTCTGTTCTCCCTGCTATCCCATCAACTTCTCCTGCAAGTTGTGTTAGCTCTTCTTGAATAGAAGTTTTATCTGCTGTTGTGTTTGTATCATTATTAGACTGTACTACTAGCTCTCTCATACGTTGAAGTATTGAGTGAGTTTCTGATAATGCACCTTCTGCTGTTTGTATCATTGATATACCATCTTGTGCATTTCTTGATGCTTGACCTAAACCTCTTATTTGACCTCTCATTTTTTCAGATATTGCAAGTCCTGCTGCATCATCCCCTGCTTTATTAATCCTTAAACCAGAAGATAATTTTTCCATAGACTTAGCTTGACTTTCCCCCGCTCTTGTTAAGTTTCCATAAGTGTTTAATGCCATTGCATTATTGTTAATTCTCATAATAAACCCTCCCTGGAATAAATAAATTTTTGGGGCATCCTTGCCCATGATGTAGGTAAGCGTGCGCACTTATCCTACCTACATCATATATATCGACATTATTTTATTTTTCGGTATATACGTAAAGTGGTTTTTTATAAATTTTTAGACTTTTTACATAACAAAAACTACCGCGTTGTCATTGCGAGGAGGTCTTTTCGACGAAGCAATCCCTTGCTCTTTACGAAATACTAAAGCAAACTGTTATAGTTATTCCATAAAACATGGGATTGCTTCGTACCTCGCAATGACAAAGTGCGGAGCGATTTCCTAGTAAACAAAAAAAGTGCATACACGCACTTTTCTTATATTGATTTATTCGGTCAATTATCTCAATAATTGTAATACTCCTTGTGGAGCTTGGTTTGCTTGAGCTAGCATAGCTTGTGCTGCTTGTTGCAAAATGTTGTTCTTTGTCATTGTCATCATTTCTTTTGCCATGTCTACGTCTCTGATACGAGATTCTGCAGCTGTTAGGTTTTCACCTGATGTATTCAAGTTATTGATAGTATGTTCTAGTCTATTTTGGTATGCACCAAGTTTAGACCTTTCATTAGATACATCTGTCATAGCTTGATCTATAACTGCTAGATTTTCTGTAAAAGTATGTGTTGTAACATTTACACCACTAAGTGCAAATGCTGGCGCTGCTGTATCACCTAACGAAGCTGCTGTCATGTTTCCTATAGAGATATCAAGTGTTTGTCCATTGTTAGCTCCTATTTGTATTGATGCCTTTCCTGCTATAGTTCCATCTTCTTCTGTTTTTAATGTTTTACCATTTATAGCAAAGTTTACAAGGTCACCCGCTAATTCAACAAAGCTACCTGCTGAACCTAAAGTAATTTTAACACCAAGTTTATCAAAATCAAGAACTTGACCAGCAGTATATGCACCAGCTGCTCCTAAAGTTACTGCTTGACTAGTTGTTCCGTCTGATAGGCTTAACACAGTAGCTGAAGCATCAGAATGGGCAAATGTATAAGTTTTACCAGCTGTTGCTTGTGATACATCTACTGTATATCCTGTTAAAAATACTCCACCAGCACCGGCAATATCATCATCATCTAAATCTCCATTATCAACTGCATCTAGTTTTAATCCTACAGTACCTTCTAGTAATTTCTTTCCGTTGAATTCTGTTCTTCCTGCGATACCATCTACTTCTCCTGCTAGTTGTGATAACTCTTCTTGGATAGAAGTTTTGTCAGCTGATGTATTTGTATCATTGTTTGATTGTACTACTAGCTCTCTCATACGTTGAAGTATTGAGTGAGTTTCTGATAATGCACCTTCTGCTGTTTGTATCATAGATATACCATCTTGTGCATTTCTTGATGCTTGACCTAATCCTCTGATTTGTCCACGCATTTTTTCTGATATTGCAAGTCCTGCTGCATCGTCCCCTGCTTTATTGATTCTTAAACCAGAAGATAATTTTTCCATAGACTTAGCTTGACTTTCACCTGCTCTTGTTAAGTTCCCATAAGTGTTTAATGCCATTGCATTGTTGTTAATTCTCATAATAATCTCCTCCTTGAGATAATTAAATTTTTTGAGCATCCTTGCCCATATTGTTGGTTAGGTTTGTGGCCACACCTTACCTTCATTATACATATCGACATAATTTTTGTCAAGTTTATACTTAAAAGTATTTTTTTTTATTTTTTTCTATATAAATCATAAACCTCCAAAATACCCCTTTCAAAAGAAATTTTCCCATCAATCTTGTAATCTTTTATCTTGTAAATAAATTCGCGAAGCTCCTATCTCGCAATCGTGCGTGTGAGAGCGTTCTTTGCTCGAATAGCTAAGTCTGCGAGCAAAGTCTCCTAGCAGGAGATTTAGAGGTAGAAAAGACTTTTTGTTTCTTTTTGGTCTTTCAAAAAGAAAGAGAACTGTTCTTTAAAATCTATAATATACTGTGACCCCCTCTAACTCCCCCTTCGCAGGGGGAGAACCCTAACTCTAACCCTTACTCTAACTCTCAGCAAATAAAAAAAGCTCTTTCGAGCTTTTTTTATTGTTTTTGTTATCTAAGTAACTGCAATACTCCCTCAGGATTTTTATTTGCCTGTGCAAGCATAGCCTGTGCTGCTTGTTGTAATATATTATTCTTAGTTAATGTCATCATTTCTTTTGCCATGTCTACGTCTCTTATACGAGATTCTGCAGCTGTCAAGTTTTCACCTGATGTATCTAAGTTACTAATTGTATGCTCAAGTCTATTTTGATATGCTCCAAGCTTAGAACGTTCATTAGAAACATCTATAATTGCTTGGTCTATAACTGCTAAGTTATCTGCAAAGGTTTGTGTCGAAACATTTACACCATTTACCGCAAAAGCTGGTGTTGCTGTACCACCTAATGCAGATGCTCTCATATCTCCTATAGTTATATCAAGAGTTTGTCCGGCATTTGCACCTATTTGTATAGATGCTTTTCCTGCAACTGCCGCACTATCTTCTGTTTTCAATGTTTTACCGTTTATAGCAAAGTTTACAAGATCTCCTGCTGCTTCAACAAAACTACCTGCAGACCCTAAGGTAACTTTAACCCCAAGTTTATCAAAATCAAGAACTTGACCTGCGGTATATACACCACCTGCTCCTATATCTACTGTTTGAGTAGTTGTTCCATCTGATAAAGATAACTTATTAGAAGTAGCACCATCGGCATGCGCGAAAGTATATGTTTTATTAGCAGTCGCTTTTGATACATCTACAGTATATCCAGTTAAGAAAACTCCACCAGCACCTGCAATATCATCGTCATCCAAATCTCCATTATCTACTAAGTCTAATTTTAACCCTACTGTTCCTTGTAGTAAATTTTTTCCGTTAAATTCAGTTCTTCCTGCTATCCCATCTACTTCGCCTGAAAGTTGTGACAACTCTTCTTGTATAGCTGTTTTATCTGCTGTTGTATTTGTATCATTGTTTGATTGTACTACTAGTTCTCTCATTCTTTGTAATATTGAATGAGTCTCATTTAATGCACCCTCTGCTGTTTGTATCATAGATATACCATCTTGTGCATTTCTAGCTGCTTGTCCTAACCCTCTTATCTGACCTCTCATCTTTTCAGATATAGCAAGACCCGCTGCATCGTCCCCAGCTTTATTGATTCTTAAACCTGAAGATAGCTTTTCCATTGATTTAGCTTGATTAGCCCCTGCTGATGACATTTTACCGTAAGTGTTTAATGCTGATAAGTTATTATTGATTCTCATTTAAATTCCTCCTTGATAGGTTTTTAGTATGTTTTGATAATCATAATGTTATTTCTTTTAGATATTATTTATATCGGAGAGCACATAAAATTACTTTAGAGCTTTTGCCGAAATTTTTGTAGATTTTTTTCACTAGATATGAAAGCCTTTATTTTATTATGTTTTGTGCATAACAAAAAAAGTGCAAAAACCCATTGCACTTTTTTATTATCTGATTACTGGTATTTATCTATCATAATCACATATTTCAAAATTCTGTATCTTGTCAAATACTATATAGTCTAGTCTGTTTTTGAATGGACCTACGTTGAAGTTTTTACTTACCATATAATACGCTTTACCTGTTCCTGATGCTCTATCATTATACCAATCCATAAAATCTCTTATATCCGCTATTGCTAGGTCGTATTCTTTTTCTAACCCACTTGTCATTGTTATAGTTATTATAGCATGATCGCCTGTGAACTCATCTTGTGGTTGTGGTACTGGTATAGTGATTGAAGCTTCATTAGAGTTCGTACTCTCCCCTGCTATGTTTACTGCTGTTACTACGTAGTAATATGTATTACCTGCTATTACAGTAGTGTCGGTATATGTAGTAGCTTCAACTTCTGTTGCTATCGTTGTGTATGTGCCTCCTGATGTGGTGGCACGTTTTACATTATAGCTGGTAGCTCCCTCACTAGCAGTCCATGATAGATCTGCTTTGCTGCTTGCGTTTAGAGTTGCTGATAGGTTGATTGGAGCTGATGGAATTGTTTCTGGTGTTGTATATTCGTAAGTAGCTTTCCCACCAGCATCATTACCAGCAAAGGCATATATTTTGTTATTACACTCTGCAGCTGCAAAGTAAACCAATCCTATCGGAAGGTCTGATGTACTAAGAGTTTCCCAATTATTTGTATCTAGATTATATCTTTCTACAATTTTAGTACGTACATTGCTACCATTATATCCACCTATAGCGTATATTTTGTTACCTATAACTTTTGTTTTTAGCATATATCTTGCTGTAGGCATAGGAGTTTTTGATATCCATGTATCTGTCATAGGATCATACTCCTGAACCATCCCAGTAGGATTTTCCCACTGCTCACTTCCTCCAATAACATATATTTTGTCATTATATTTAACAATTCCTGCCCCATAAACTGCCTTCATCATTACAGCCTTATTAGTATTCCATGTATTTGTTATTGGATCATACTCTTCAACTTTATTATATAATGTACTTGTGCCATGACCACCCATTGCGTAAATTTTACCATTCACTCCAATTGCCATTAGATGCTCTCTTCCTGTCGGCATATTTGTTTTTGTTGTCCAAGCATTCGTTGTTGGATTATATTCCTCTACTACGCTCAATGCACTTGTACCTTGTACTCTACCTCCCATTGCATAGATTTTACCATTACTCTCTGCTGTAGCAAGATACCACCTAGCAGTTGGCATATCTGCCTTAGAATTCCATGTATCTGTTGCTGGAACATATTCCTCAACAGTAGATTTCTCTCCAGTATCTATTCCCCCTATTGCATAGATTTTTCCACCTACTTCCTCAGCTTCTAAACCATACCTAGCCGTAGGCATATCTGCCTTTTGCACCCAACCCTCAGCACTTGCCATCACCTGCATTCCTAACATCATTGTTACCATCACTACCAAACTAGCTAAAACTTGTGTCCACTTGAATTTTGTAAATTCTCTTTTGTACATCACTTAATTCCTCCCTTTTTTTAGTGCATTTTGCACAGCTTTATTTTTGTTCAATTACTTATATCATACTTTTTACTCCAAGTCAAAACTCGAACGAAATGCCCGATGTTCGTAACGAACTGCAAATTTACATATTTTTACTCACCCTTCAATCACTTGTTACATATAGTTCTACTGACGTTTACCATGTTTTGCCACTTTTTTACCTGACCCCTCACAAACCCACATTTTTCGTTAAATCATGTTTTTTATATTTTTTTATAAATTTAAAAAGTGTAACCGATTGGCTACACTTTTTAGGTAAATGACATTTTTTCTTTTGGTATATTTATATCTTTCCACTAATTTCTTTTGATGATTTCATAAAATTACCATTCCTCAGTCTTTATACAGTCAACGTATAACAAATGCTTATCTCTCGTAACTATTGTCATGTTTTTTTCTCTTGCCACTGCCGCAATCCAAATATCGTTCTCGGGAATAGGCTTACCCATTTTCTTTAATTCATACCTTATATTAGCATATCCTTCTGCGGTTTTATCAGTTATTGTAACTATATTACATGTTTCAAAAAAGTCTTTATATAATTTCGTATTTTTTTCTTTATTAATTGAATTATTAGCACCATAAAGCATTTCTCCAACAGTTATAACAGAAATATAAATCTTATTTTCCTCTCTTATCCTACCAATTATCTTAAAATCATTATTAAGTAGTCCTATTATTATATTGGTATCCAATAAGTACATACTTACCATTCTCCTTTGTCGATTTTCCTACATTCTTCTAATGTTTCCATCATTTCTGTAGCTTCCTCATTTGACAATTCCCCAACAAAGTCCATAAAACTAGCAGGTTTTACGTTCTCATTTACAGGTAATATAATAATTTCCACCTTTTGATTCCTAAACTTTGATATTTTTTCTTTTGGTATATTTATATCTTTATCTGTCACATATTCATTAAGTCTTAATGCCTCCACTAAAATCACATCCTTTTATTATATTATATCATATATTTATAAAACATGTAAACTTATTTTTTTGTGACACGAAACAAAGTATAGTACCATGTTCTCTATTCAGTATCTTTTATCTTCTCAGTTAAGATTATATTTTGTCCACAGGGAATTTGTGCAATAACCTCTTGTACAAATTCAAAATCTCTATACCCTTTCTATCCCTTTATAAAGAAATATATCTTTTCTTTCTTCTGATAATTTTTTCATTTTCTTAGTAAATCCACTTTTACTAAAAAATACAAAATACTTATTTTCATACTCATTTAGTTCCACTGTTTTATTTACTTTTTTCTGTAAGTCAAAAAACAAATCTACATCTATTTCTTTTTTTGTATACTTACACTCTCCTATTAGAATATTGTCTTTATCGTATGCAACTATATCAATTTCAACACTTCCACCCCAGTAAGACCCTAGTTTTGAGAATCTAAACGGTAACTTGTTTTTAGTATTTTCCTCCCATAATATCTCTCTTGCTACATCTTCATACACAAAACTTGTGTGATTATCAGTAAGATTATTTTTTATTTTCTGTAAAACATATTCTATATTTCCTATTTCTAGCTCACCTTTATTGTTAAAAATAAATCTAAACCAAAAATTTATAAAATTATCTTTTATAAAATATAGTCCTTTTCTGCTTTTCTCAGGTTGTTTCTCCGTTACTGGGATCCTCTTTTCGAGTATTTCTAAGTCAGTTAGTGTTTTTAAATACGGGCTTAGCCTTGATGATTGCATCTCAAGTACACCTGAAATATCACCAATTTTTCTATTACCATTTGCTATTACTTTTAGTATAGAAAAATAGTTACTAACTTCATTTACTTCCTTATCCATTAAAAATATTGGTTCGTCATATAGAAAACTATCTTTTCTCAAAATGTTTTTAGTTATACTTTCGTATAAATCACTATCATCCTTTATAAGCTCTATATACTTAGGTACTCCACCTGTTACAGAATAAAAGTTTATAAGGTCTTCATTTGAATTTGATGTATAGAAGCTCATTGTATCTCTAAATTTTAAGGGTTTCAAATTTATTTGTCCAGTTCTCCTGCCATAGAGAGGGCTCCCGTATGATAATGTTTCTCTTATCATCATACTTATATAAGATCCACATATTATCAACATTACATTTTCATCCTTCAATTTTTCATCCCATATTCTTTGAAGTATTGAAGAATATGCTCTGTTCGAGTTTACTAAATATTGAAATTCATCTATTACTATAACTTTCTTCTCTTCCTTGTTATATTTTACTATTATATCAAATATATCATCCCATTTATCAAATTTAGCATTTTTCAAATATTCCTGTCCCGTCATAATTGAGGCTTTCTCCATGAGGCCCTTTTTATTTTCGTTTTCAATTTCTTCAGATGCTAAAAAATATAAACTCTTCTTATTTTTTATGAATTCTTTTATTAAAGTTGTTTTACCTACGCGTCTTCTTCCATATACGACTATAAAAGAACTTCTTTTTTTGCTATATTCTTCCTCCAAAAATCTCAATTCTTCTTCTCGCCCCAAAAACATACATATTCCTCCTTTAGTATAATTTAAATTATACTAATCCAAATTATACTATTTTCCATTTCCTTTGTCAAGACATTTATTTATGGATTTTTTTGTTTTTTATATTGTTTAAGTTGAAAAAGAGTAAAGATTTTGTTATAGTATATACGAGAGAAGTTAAATACAACATAACTACCCTCAACCTACAACAAGATATATAAGAAAAGAGGAACAACTATGAAATCAAAGAGATTCAAACGCATATATATAGAAATAACTAACATTTGCAATATGAGATGTTCTTTTTGTCCTCCCACTAAGCGTGAATCTAAGTTTATGAGCATTGAGGATTTTGAACATGTACTCAAAGAGGTGAAACCTTTTTCTGATTATATTTGCCTCCATATAAAAGGAGAACCATTAATGCATCCGCGTATTGGTGAAATATTAGACTTGTGTGACAATTATGACTTAAAGGCAAATTTGACAACTAACGGAACTTTACTCAAGGAAAAAGTTGATATTTTGGTTGGTAAAAAAGCTCTAAGGCAAATCAATATATCACTCCATAGTTTTGAAAACGACTCCGAAGATGACTTCATTAAATACTTTAATAATATACTTTATGCTATAAAAAAAGTAAGAAGTAGTTCTGATACGATAATATCCTTTAGAATGTGGAATCAAGGCTCTCATAGTCAACATAAAGTTATGGATAAGGTTTATTTTAACTTCGACGAAAAATTTGAGTGGCCAGACATTACTAGAGACATCATATCCGAAACAGGCTTTTGCCACGGTCTTCGCGACCAGATAGGGATACTGGTGGATGGTACCGTTGTACCATGCTGTCTGGACAACGAAGGTGATATAAACCTTGGCAATATATTCAAACTAGAGTTTAGCAAAATATTAGAAAGCGATCATACAAACTCAATAATAAAAGGCTTCCGCGAGAACAAACTCACTGAAGCCTTGTGTAAAAGATGTGGATATGCGAGTAGGTTTAGATAGGTGAATTGCATATTTTGATTTTAATCCTTTAATTCTTTAATCTTGTAATTTAATTTGCGAAGCTCCTTAACACTCTACGAGTACCCCAATACCTAAGGTTTGAAATTACCAAACCTAAGTCTTTGGATGTCGCAATCGTGCGTGTGACGCGATAGCGGAGTAGCAAAAGTTTGCGAGTGAAGTCCCCAGCGGGGGTTTGGGGGAGAAAAGACTTTTTGTTTCTTTTTGGGCTTTCAAAAAGAAAAAGAACTTTCTTTAAAGATAAATAAATTCTCTTTACTTTTTTTCAAAAAAAAGGTAACAAAAAAACTCAACCCCCTTACCCCCACCCTTGGGTGACAGCCGCAAGAACTCGCTCGTTCCGCGTTCGCTGCACTTTCTCAAACAGTTTGCGGATGCGGAAAAAAGATTAATTTATTCTTGGCTAGAGGCTATTAACGGTCTGCCCTTTCCGCTCAAAACTACTGAGCGCCGGGACATACCTGTGGGTGTATATAACACATATGTATATGGCGTTTTAGTATTTTAGTATTTTAGTATTTTAGTATTTTAGTATTTTAGTATTTTAGTATTTTAGTATTTTTATCTTTTATCTTGTAATTAAATTTGCGAAGCTCCTTAACACTCTACGAGTACCCCAATACCTAAGGTTTGAAATTACCAAACCTAAGTCTTTGGATGTCGCAATCGTGCGTGTGAGAGCGGATGCTCGAATAGCTAAGTCTGCGAGCGAAGTCCCTAGCAGGGATTTAGGGTAGAAAGGCTTTTTGTTTCTTTTTGGGCTTTCAAAAAGAAAAAGAATTATCTATAAATAAAATGGGATGTTTTATACATCCCCCTTTATTTCCCCCATATTCCTAAACTTATTATACCTATCATCAAGTAACTTTTCTTTCGACTTCACCTTTAGTCTTTTTAAACTATTCGCCAATTCTTCTTTTATGTGTTGTGCTGTATAATTTATATCTTTATGTGCTCCACCCTTTTTTTCTCTAATTATTTTATCTATGACATTAAATTCTTTTAAATCTTGTGCTGTCATCTTCATGATTTCAGCGGCTTCTTTTGCACGTGTCGAGTCTTTCCATAATATACTTGAGAAGCCTTCTGGTGATATTATCGAGTATATCGAATTTTCTAGCATCCATACCTCATCTGCTACAGCTATAGCAAGTGCTCCACCACTTCCACCTTCACCTATGACTATAGATATGACTGGCACTTTTAGCTTTGACATCTCGAGTAGATTGCGTGCTATGGCTTCGCCTTGCCCTCTCTCCTCTGCTCCTACTCCAGGATATGCTCCTTGGGTATCTACAAAACAGATGATAGGACGGTTAAACTTTTCGGCTTGCTTCATAATTCTGAGTGCCTTCCTATATCCTTCTGGATGGGGCATTCCAAAATTTCTTTCTATTTTCTCTTTCGTATTTCGCCCTTTTTCTTCGGCTATAATTGTCACTGGCTGATTATTAAACTTTGCGATACCACAGACAAAAGCCTTGTCATCTGCAAATAATCTATCCCCATGTAACTCTATAAAATCAGTAAATAATATATTTATATAATCAAGAGCTGATGGTCTGTCCGCATGCCTTGCTAGCTCTACTTTATTCCACACTTTATTCATGTAAATCGCACTCCTTTTCTACTCATGCATTTCCAATATTTTCCCAATCGTTGTTTTTAGTTCACCTCTTACAACTATCTTGTCTATAAACCCATGTTCTAATAAGAACTCTGATGTCTGAAATTCATCAGGTAGTTGTTGTTTGATAGTTTGCTCTATTACACGCTTTCCTGCAAATCCAATTAGTGTTCCTGGTTCTGCTAGTATAATATCTCCGAGCATTGCGAAACTTGCTGTTATCCCTCCTGTTGTTGGATCAGTAAGTACCGTTATGTAGAGTAATCCTGCTTCGCTATGTTTTGCAAGTGCTGCACTAGTTTTAGCCATCTGCATAAGTGAGAATATACCTTCTTCCATTCTCGCACCACCAGATGCTGTAAATATAATTATTGGTAATTTTTCAGCAGTTGCCTTTTCAATCGCTCTAGTTATCTTTTCACCCTCTGCAGCAGACATGCTTCCGCCCTTAAATGCAAACTCCATAATTGCTATTATTACGGTTTTACTATTTATATTTCCTTTTCCTGTTAATACTGCTGATTTTAGTCCTGTCTTATTTTGATATCTCTTTATATCATAATCAAGAAGTCCTAGAGGGTTTCCACTTTCTATCTCTACATCAAACTCCTCAAATGTACCTTCATCTATTATAAGTTTTACCCTATCATTAACTCCCATCCTCAAATGCGAGTGACAGTGTATGCAAATCAGATTTCCCTTTTCAAGATCTTCCTTATATAAGGTCATTCCACACTCAGGACATTTGACCCACTTATCATTAGGTATGTATGGTTTGTATTCCTTATTTTCATTATCTGCAAGCTTATCGCTTGAGTCAATATGTTTTCTTATATCAAGTGTAATATATTTTTTCGAACTAAACATTCCCATATATAAAACCTCCGGTTTTCAAAGTACAAAATTCAAAATACAAAGTACAAATAAAGTGCTTCAAACATTCTTAGCTATATTGCTTTTTGTTGTTACGATGCTAGAAGTTATTATTTTTGCAATTTCTATTAACTCCTTGTACATGCATTTCACTTCTTCCTTCGTTGTATATCCCGTATCAACTAATAACTCTAGCCAATATTTACTCTCTTCTGTTTCTTTAAGAACTATATATAGTTTTGCTATAAAGTCTCTTTTTGATTGTGAATGAATTGCTTCCCTAGTATTTGCTCCTATACTTGTTCCACTTCTTATTAATTGATTTGTAAGATTAAACTCTTTTCTGTTTTTTTGTATCTCTCCACATAATTTAACTGCTTTAATAGCTATACTATAGCTTTTATCCCTCAATACATTGCCACTTTCAACCATCCATAAAACCTCCGGTGTTTCAAAGTCAAATTTGTTTTTATGTTCTCTATACTTGTACTTTGTTATTTGTACTTTGTTCTTTGTACTTTGTCATCTGTTCAATAAACCCTGTATCATATGTTCCATTTTTAAACATTTCATTGTTTAAAATTTGAAAGTGAAAGTCTATATTTGTTTTTACTCCATCTACTATAAATTCACTCAAAGCTCTTTTCATTTTAGCTATAGCTTCCGTTCTTGTTTTAGCGTGAACTATAAGCTTTGTAACCATCGAATCATAATTTGGTGGAATTATATATCCATTATAAATAGCACTATCGACTCTAACACCTAACCCCCCTGGAATATGCATGTTTTCTATCTTTCCTGGTGATGGTCTAAAGTTATGATCTGGATCTTCGGCATTTATTCTACATTCTATAGAGTGTCCATTTATTTTAATATCTTTCTGTGTAATGTCAAGTTTTTTTCCTGTTGCTATAAGTATTTGTTCTTTAACTATGTCAATACCTGTTACCATTTCCGTTATTGGATGTTCTACTTGAATTCTTGTATTCATCTCCATAAAATAAAAGTTTTTATTTTTATCTACCAAAAATTCTATAGTTCCTGCATTTTGATATTTTACAGTCTTTGCAGCTCTTACCGCAGTTTCTCCCATCTTTTTTCTTAGAACATCATCTAAAAGTACTGATGGCGCTTCCTCAATCATTTTTTGATGTCTTCTTTGAATAGAACAATCTCTTTCTCCTAAATGTACTACATTACCATGCTCATCTGCAAGTATTTGAATCTCTACGTGTTTTGGGTTTTCTATAAATTTTTCTACATACATAGCTGGGTCCCCAAATCCGATTTTCGCTTCTGTTTGGGCAGTGTCAAACAATTTTAAAAATTCTTCTCTTTGCCTAACAAGCCTCATGCCTCTTCCGCCCCCACCAGCTGATGCCTTAATCATAACTGGATAACCTACTTTATCTGCTAGCTTTAGTGCTTCGTACCCATCTAAAACTATACCTTCTGATCCAGGTACTACATGGATACCAGCTTGCTTCATTATTTCTCTAGCCTGTGATTTATTTCCCATATTATCTATTACTTCTGGTTTTGGTCCTATAAACTTTATGTTGCATTCTTGGCACATCCTAGCAAATCTACTGTTTTCAGATAAAAATCCAAAACCTGGGTGTATAGCTTCTGCACCTGAAAGAATAGTCGCACTAAGTATATTTTGTATATTTAAATAGCTATCTTGCGAGGCTGCTTCACCTATGCATATCGCCTCATCAGCCATTTGTGTATGTAAAGCATCTTTATCCACCTTAGAATAAACTGCAACAGTTTCTATACCCATTTCCCTACAAGCTCTTATTATTCTTACCGCAATCTCTCCTCGATTAGCAATAAGTATCTTTTTAAACATGTTCTTCACTCCTTCGTTTAGATAACAAATAACTGACAAGATTCCTCCATAGCTTCACGATGGAGGAATATATTATTTTTTTGTGCTATCTATTTTATTATAAACGTCAATTCGGCTTCTGCAGCGAGTTCCCCGTCTACCGTGGCTACTGCGTGCCCTATTCCTACTGGACCTTTCATCTTTATTATTTCAAGTTCCAGTTTCAAAACATCCCCCGGAACAACCATTCTTTTGAATTTCGCCTTATCTATCGCACCAAAATATGCTGTTTTACCTTTAAATGATTCTTTACTTAATATGTATATTGCTCCTACTTGAGCAAGTGCTTCTATTATAAGTACTCCCGGCATTACTGGGTTCCCTGGAAAATGTCCCAAGAAAAAATTCTCATTCATAGTTACATTTTTATACCCAATAGCTTTATTATTGTCTTCATCTATTTGGGCCTTATCCACAAGCAAAAATGGATATCTATGAGGAATTATCTGTTGAATTTCCTTTATATTTAACACTTATATCACCTCGCTTAACCTACTCTTTCACTACAAATAATGGTTGTCCGTACTCTACCATTTGTGCATTTTTTACAAGTATATCTACTATTTCTCCTGTTACTTCTGACTCTATTTCATTCATAAGCTTCATTGCTTCTATGATGCATAAAACATCACCTTTTTTTACTTTATCTCCTACTTTTACAAATGCTTCTGCTTTTGCATTTGCAGCTGCATAATATGTACCAACTATAGGTGATTTCACTATATGTCCTTGTTTCTCATCTTGCGCAGATACAGTAGTAGTGTTTTGTTCTGATGCTAGTATTGTATTTACGGCAACTTGCGGGATCATTTTTTGTGGTAAAGTGTTTTCCACTTGTGTAGCCTCTGCTTTTTCCTTCTTTATTACTAAATTTAGATTTTCAGTTTCATACCTAAACTCAGTTAGTTTTGATTCATTTATTTTATCAATAAGCTCATTTATTTCTCTTATATCCAATATGTTCGCCTCCGTCTTAAATTCACAATTCGCAACGCGAAAAGCCTATTCTGATTTTATAGTGTTAATAGTCTATGCAATCTTTATTTATAATACATCTTTTTTAAAAATTTGTAAACTAAAATCTGTAAATTACTCTGTAAATTTTTTGATTATTATACACGCATTATGCCCGCCAAATCCGAGGGAATTCGACATTGCACAATTTACTTCCTTTACCCTACCTATATTCGGTATATAATCTAAATCGCATTCTGGATCCTTTTCTTTGTAGTTTATTGTAGCAGGCATAAATCCATCCTCTATAGTTTTCGCACATATTACTGCTTCTACTCCACCTGCTGCTCCAAGTAGGTGACCTATCATTGACTTTGTAGAACTAACTGCTAATTTATATGCATGCTCTCCGAAAACAGTTTTTATAGCTTTAGTTTCATTTTCGTCATTATATTTTGTACTTGTTCCATGTGCATTTATATAGTCAATATCTTCTTTCCTTATTCCTGCATCACTTATTGCTACTTGCATAGCTCTTGCAGCTCCTTCACCCTCTGGTGCTGGTGAAGTCATATGATATGCATCACATGTAGAGCCATAGCCAACTAACTCGCCATATATTTTTGCACCACGGCTTTGTGCATGTTCAAGACGTTCTAGTACTATCACTCCTGCGCCTTCTCCCATTACAAAACCATCTCGTGCGTTGTCAAAAGGGATAGATGCTCTATCTTTATCTTTACTAAAACTGAGTGCTCTAAGTGCCTCAAATCCTGCAATGCCTAGCTGAGTTATACAAGACTCTGTACCACCTGCAAGCATAACATCTGCTCCACCTGATTTTATAAGCCTATATGCTTCACCGATACTATGCGTTCCTGTAGCACAAGCTGTTACTATAGAAAGACAAGGGCCTTTTGCCCCAACAGCTATAGCAACATTTCCAGCTGCCATATTACCTATCGTCATTGGTATAAAAAACGGAGAAATTCTTTTATTTCCTTTATTAATTAAATTTCTACTTTCATCTTCCCAAGTAGACATACCGCCTATACCTGAACCAATGTATGCTCCAAATCTATTTATATCTACATCTTCTACTACTACTTTTGAATCTTCCAATGCCTGTTTTGCAGCTGCAATAGCATAATGAGAAAATTGATCTAATCTTTTTGCTTCCTTTTTATCTATATATCTCTCTACATCAAAGTCTTTAACCTCTGCCGCTAGCTTTGTTTTATAATCAGTAGTATCAAATTTTGTAATATTATCTATAGCACACTTATTTTGTTTAATATTATCCCAAAAAGTATCTACGTCGTTACCTAGTGGGGTAATCGCTCCAAGTCCTGTTATCACAACTCTAATCATATCTTTCTACCTCCAAAATTATTCATATACCCCCAGTCTGTCATTGCGAGGAGGTCTTTTCAACGAAGCAATCTTATCTTTTAAATTATTTTACTTCCTCTAAAAGATGAGATTGCTTCGTCGTTCCTCCTCGCAATGACAGTCTACAGGTTCGTTAGTTTTTTCACTTTCACCTTTCAACTTTCCACTTTCCACTTTCAACTTACATAACCATTCCGCCGTCTATATTTATTACTTGACCTGTTATGTAATTTGCATCGTCTGATGCAAGAAATGCTACTATTTTTGCGACATCTTGTGCCTCTCCAAATTTCTTTAGTGGTATATTCTTTAGTATTTCTTGTTTTACATCATCTGCAAGTATATCTGTCATTTTAGTTCTTATAAATCCAGGAGCTACTGCATTTGCGGTTATACCTCTTGATGCAAGTTCTTTCGCTACTGATTTTGTGAAACCAATAATTCCTGCCTTACTCGCTGCATAATTTGATTGACCTGCATTTCCAACTATACCTATAACTGATGCTATGTTTATTATTTTTCCACTTTTTTGCTTTAACATGTATTTTGTAACAGCTTTTGTACAGTTAAAAGTTCCTTTTAGATTTATATCTATTACATCACTAAACTGTTCATCCGTCATCTTTAGTAGTAAATTATCTTTCGTTATTCCTGCATTATTTACTAATATATCTACTCGTCCGTAAGTGTCAACGGCTGTCTTGATAAGATTTTCCATATCTTCGGCCTTACTTACATCACCCTTAACTGCTATAGCTTTTGACCCTGTATTTTCGATATCCAGTACAACCTTGTTTGCTTCATCATCATTTCCTCTATAATTTACTACTATTTTAGCACCTTTTAAAGCTAAAGTCAATGCTATCTCTCTACCTATCCCACTACTCGCTCCAGTTACTACTGCTACTTTATTTTCTAACATAAATTTCACTCCTTTTGTCTTATTTTTTCAATTCTTCTATCGTCTTTTCGAAAGTTGCTACATCTTCCACATTAAGTATAGTCTTCGTTTTATCTATCTTTTTTACAAACCCTGATAGTGTTTTACCTGGGCCTATCTCGATAAATGTGTCTACACCATCATCTATCATCTTTTTTATGGTATCTTCCCACAAAACTGGGCTAGTCACTTGCTTAATCAGAATGTCTTTTACATCCTTACATTCTTCTATGTAATCGGCTGTAACATTCGTTATAACCGGGATTTTCATATTATTTGTGTTTATATTTTCTAACTCAATTTTCAACTTATCTGCTGCTTCTTTTAGCATCTTAGTGTGAAATGCACTGCTTACTGGTAGTTTCATAGCTATTTTTGCTCCTGCCTCTTTCATAGCTTGGCAAGCCTTATCTATAATAGTGCTTTCACCTGCTATAACAACCTGCCCTGGGCAATTAAAATTTGCTGGTGTTACAAAGCCTTCTGTTTTCAAACCTTCACATATATGTACTATCTCTTCTCTTTTTAGTCCAATAATGGCCGCCATACTTCCTACTCCATTTGGCAAAGCTTCTTCCATATATTGACCTCTTTTTTGTACTAGCTTTACTGCATCTTTAAACTCTAAAACTCCACTACATACCAATGCTCCATATTCACCTAAGCTTAATCCTGCAACTATATCAGGCCTTATATTGTTTTTTTCGAGTACTCTAAGTGCTGCAATACTTGTAGTAAGTACAGCTGGCTGTGTATTTTTAGTTATATCAAGTTCCTCTTTGGGTCCATTGAAACATAACGTCTTTACATCTATATCTAAAGCTTCATTTGCAGTATCAAAAACATCACTGGCTTCAGGATAATTTTCATACAATTCTTTACCCATTCCAACATACTGTGCCCCTTGTCCTGCAAATAAAAATGCTATTTTCTTCATGTGAAATCCTCCGATTTTGTATTTGGCTAGTGGTATACAAATATACTCCCAGCCTGTCATTGCGAGCGAGAGTGTTCTTCTCGACGAAGCAACAAGGTGAATTGCGTAGCAAGAGAAGGTGCCCTGGGGTATCTCAGCACTTCACTTTAAAAGATGAGATTGCTTCGTCGTTCCTCCTCGCAATGACAGACTGTAGGATATTTTCATTCCTTTGACACACTTTATTCATATTATATCTCACACATTTAAAAGCGTATACGCCTCTCCCACCATTTCTTCTATCATTTCCTTAGCTGTTTGCTCTTTAGAAACCATCCCTGCTATTTGTCCTGCCATTATTGATCCGTTTTGAACATCCCCATCACGAGCTGCAAGTTTTAATGTTCCTAAACCCATCTTTTCAAATTCTACTGCCGCTGATTTATCGTCCATTTCTGACTCCATCTTCATCATCTTCCTTGTTAATGGGTTTCTAAGAACTCTTACTGGATGTCCCGTACATCTACCTGTTTCAACAGTATCAATATCTGTTGCTTTTAACACTTTTTCCTTGTAATTTATATGTACTGTACACTCTTTTGCTACTAGAAATCTAGTACCAATTTGAACTGAGTCTGCTCCTAGCATCTTTGCAGCTGCTATTCCCCTACCGTCTCCAATTCCTCCTGCAGCTATTACTGGTATTTTCACTGCGTCAACTACTTGAGGTATTAGTACCATTGTTGTTAATTTACCAATATGTCCTCCGCCTTCAAGTCCTTCTGCTATTACTGCATCTGCACCTATTCTTTCCATGCCTACTGCAAGTGCTACTGATGGAACTACAGGGATTACTTTTATTCCTGCTTCTTTCCACATTTGCATGTATTTACTTGGATTTCCTGCACCTGTTGTTACAAATGCTACCTTTTCTTCACAGGCGAGCTTTGCTATATCATCAGCAAACGGGCTTAGAAGCATTATATTTAATCCAAATGGTTTATCTGTAAGTTTCTTTGCTTTTTTTATTTCTTCTCTTATAACATCAGCTGGTGCATTTCCACCTGCGATAATACCGAGTCCTCCAGCATTTGAAACCGCTGCAGCAAGTGAGCTATCCGCTATCCAAGCCATTGCGCCTTGTATTATTGGATATTCTACACCAAACATTTCTTTTATTCTAGAATCTTTCATTTTTGTCCTCCTTTAAAACTACTTTGATATGCAAACTATTTTTACACATAAAAGGCCAAATACCTGTTGTACTTGACCTTTTACTATAAAGTATTCAATTACTCAGTTTTTGATTCAATATATTTTACAGCATCTCCAACAGTCTTAATCTTTTCTGCATCATTTTCTGCTACTTCCATATCGAATTCCTCTTCAATAGCCATAACAATTTGGAAAACATCTAATGAATCTGCACCTAAATCATCAAAACTTGCCTCCAAAGTTATTTCATCTGCGTTTACTCCTAACTGATCAATTATTATTTCCCTGATTTTGTCGAATATCATTTTTAAAGCCCCCTTGAATAATATATAATAAAATTTGGTATTTACATAATATACTTTATAATTATTTTTGTGAATTGTCAACTATTTTTTTACTTATTTATATAAATTATTATTAAATTTTATAATTCCAGTAATACCCCCCCCCATGTAAGCCCTCCTCCAAAACCAATTAGCATAACTTTATGTCCTGATTTTAAAATATTTTTTTTATACATTTCGTCTAATGCTATTGGTATGCTTGCTGCAGATGTGTTTCCATACTTATCCAGATTCATGAAAAACTTTTCTATATTAATATTTACTTTATTTGAAACATATTCTATTATTCTGCTATTTGCTTGATGCAAAACGATATAATCTACATCTTCTAGCTTAACGCTTGTGTTTGCAAGCAACGCATCTATTGTTTCAATTATAACATTACATGCAAATTTAAAAACTTCTTGACCATTCATTGTCATCGTACTTCTATCTATTGTTTTTACATTCTCATACATATCTATTATTGGTACAGCTTTGAGTTTTAATACCTCTGATTTTGTACCATCTGATTTTGTATATACCTTTGTAATTTTGGGTTCATCAGTTACTGTCATGACAACCGCTCCTGCTCCATCACCAAATAATATGGCAGTTCCTCTATCATTCCAATCAATAACCTTTGACATAACTTCTGCTCCAATAATCAAAGCGTTCTTAAATCGACCCGCTTTCAGGTATTGTATCGCAACATCAGTTGCATATATAAAACCTGTACACGCCCCTGCTAAATCAAAGCTAGTAGCGTTTGTAGCTCCTATACCACTCTGTACAGTACATCCTGTTGATGGAAAAAAACAGTCTGAAGTAGAAGTTGCAACAATTATTAAGTCTATTTCCGATGCTGAAATTCCTGCTACATCTAAAGCGTTCTTTGCTGCAGCTATTGCTAAGTCCGAGGTCGATTCACCTTTAGAGATTCGGCGTTCTTTTATACCTGTTCTTTTCGATATCCATTCATCTGATGTATCAATAATCTTGCTCAAATCTTCGTTTGTTACTATATTAGATGGCATACAGCTACCATATCCTATTATCTTAATATTATTTATCATAGTATTCTCCTTAAATCAGCTTAATTTATATTTATTAGAAAAAAACTTATTTATTCTATCTAAAAATCCAATTATCACTTCAAACTCGCCTATTGACAATTCTTTCATAACAGCATCAATCATTTCTTTATGAAACTGCTCATGTAATTTAAAAGCTATTATTCCCTTTTCTGTAAGACATATTTTTATTGCTCTTCTATCTGTATCTGATTTTACCTTTTGTATATATCCTTTTTTTAAAAGTCTACTTATAGTTATCGATAATGTACTTATAGTTATTCTTAATTTCCTTGATATATCACTCATTATTTGTTGTCCATCTATTCCTATTATCTCAAGGGTATGTATTTCATTCATAGATAATTCCTTTGTCTCTTCCTTATTGTTTAAAACTTTTTCTTCCGTTCTCAAAATATCCTTGAAATTTTTAACTAACAGTTCATTAAGCGTACTACTTTCTTTTATCATACAATACCTCTCTACAGCCCCCAAATTTGTCATTGCAAGTTCATTCTAACTTTCAACTCTCCACTTTCCACTTTATTAAAGTCCCATTATACTATATCCGCTGTCTAAATGTATTACTTCTCCTGTAACCCCAGTTGATAATTCGCTCAACAAATATGTAGTAGTGTTACCTACATCTTCTATTGTTACATTTCTCCTTAGTGGCGCCTTTTCTTCTACTATATCAAGTATTGTGCTAAAATCTTTTATACCTCTCGCAGCAAGTGTCTTTATAGGACCTGCTGATATTGCATTTACTTTTATATTATCGCGACCAAGATCATTTGCTAAATACCTAACACTACATTCAAGTGCTGCTTTAGCTATACCCATTACGTTATAATTTTTTATAACCTTTTCTGAACCAAGATATGTAAGAGTTACTATACTTCCACCTTCCGTCATCAGTTCCTTTGCACATCTCGTCACTCCTACAAGCGAATAAGCACTTATATTAAGAGCATGCAAGAATCCATCCCTTGAAGTCATTACAAAATCATTCTGTAAATCTTCTGTTTTTGCATGAGCTACCGCATGTACTACGCCATGAATAATTCCATACTTTTCTTTTATTCTATTGAATGCATTTTCTATGCTCTCATCTGATGATACATCACAATCTATAACTTCAAAATTCCCGAGTTCACTAATCATCTTGTTTGTTGTCTCTATCGACCTATCAGATTGACATGTGAATATCAGGTTTGCCCCTTCTTTTGCGGCTTTCTCTGCTATCCCCCATGCAATACTCCATTTATTTCTTACTCCCATAATTATAATATTCTTATTCTCCAGTAATTTACTCATCGTACCGTTACCTCCAAATTATGTTTGACAATCAAACTATTTTTTCACTTTCCATTATACCATTAAATATATTTTTTGCAAGTGAAAGAATGTATTTTTTTCCAAAAAATTGTCCATCCTTTACAAATAGGCTTGCTGACTATCAAAATGAAAAAAGCTTTATTTATATACTCAAAAAACAGTGTAGCTAAAACAAACACCGTTTTTATAATCTAATACTCATTTTCATTATTAACTAACCATGCTCTTACTTCTATAAACTGTTCTTTATTTTATCTGCTAGCTGTTGTTTAGGTACTGCACCTAATACTTGGTCTTTTACCTCTCCGCCCTTAAATATCATAAATGTCGGAACACTCATTATACTATACTTTCGTGCCAACTCTTGCGCTTTGTCTATGTCTACCTTAAATATTTTTGCCTCGCCCTTTAATTCTTCTGCCAACTCGTCTATCACTGACGCCATCATTTTACAAGGACCACACCATGTAGCATAAAAATCTACAAGTACTGGTTCAGACGAATTTATTACTTCCTGATTAAATGTTTCTGCTGTAAGATGTTGTGTCATTTTCATTCCCCCCTATATTCAATTTACAATACCAATATACAATCGAAAGAAATTCTACTGATAGTAGTATAACCATTTTTTAGTGCTTCATACTTACTATTTTACTGTTTTAGATTTTTATTTATCTTCTGATTCGCAGATAAAATTAATTTTAAATTTACAAATTCAACTATTCTACATGTTAAAATATATCTATCTCCTCATATCTATCATTTATAAATCTATAATACTCCCCTGGTCTATGGTTAGAGTTTTCTTCTATTTGTCCTGTTTTTTCAACTATCCCCAGTGATAAAAGCTTTCTTCTGAAATTTCGCCTGTCAAATTCCTTATCTAATATCGCTTCATAAACCTTTTGCAACTCAGGCATTGTAAATTGTTTATAAAATAAGTCCTTTGCAATATTTGAGTTTAGCATATAGTGTTGTAGCTCTTCAAGTGCCTTATCACATATCTTGTTGTGGTCAAAGGCAAGATGCGGGATATCCTTTATATCACACCATTTTGAGTTCATGGTTTCAAGAGTTCGATGCTGCAAATCCACCTTATGCATGTCTATTAGTGCTAGATATGCTACTGATACCATCCTCATCCGTGGATCTCTATCTACTGCCCCAAATGTATAAAATTGTTTTATAAAAACATTCTCAAGTCCAGTCTTTTCTTCCAACTCTCTTACAGTAGCATCATCAACCGACTCATTATTCCACACTGCACCCCCAGGCACTATCCATTCACCCAAGAATGGTCCTACCCCTCTTTGTAGTAGCAATGTTTTAACTTTTCCCTCATCTACTGTAAAAACAACAACTTCCACATGTATACCCTGATTTTTATACAAAGGATTATTCATATCCATAGCAAATCTCTCCTCACTATTATTTATAGTGATATAGTACCACACATTGCATCATTTTGTAAATACACTTCTTCCATCTTATCCATTATTTTGTTAGTTATGCATTTATGTCCTTCTAATGGTTTCGTATGTGTTGTGTCTATAATAAGTGTGTTTACTACCTCACTCATCATGTTGGCTATAACTTTAGTAGAATTATTATATCCTTCCAAAAAATCTTTGTTTAGGACACTTCTTTGCTCTAATGCCAATCCTGTTAAATAATCTCTTCTTATTGCTTCATACGGATCTACAGTAAGAAAACATGCAATATCGACCTTTTTGATTAATTCATTTTTATATATATCAGCCATATAATAATCATACTCATCTTTACTTATAATCCCTTTATAGTAATTATAGTGTACCCATGTATAGTTATCACATATCCCCCTATCGCAAAGAACTACATCTGCATTATTATTTGCAAGCACTTCTATTAGTTTATTATGAGCTTCATTATTGGTCCATATACTATAGGCTTTTCTTGCAGACTTAGGAAGTGGGCAATAACTTGCTGGCTCAATAATATTTTTTACTCGAAATCCCGCTTTTTTAAAAAATTCTTTTACTACTTCAATAGTACCTGTTTTCCCCGCCCTCGGAGTTCCACAGAAATCTATTATTATTGGTTTGTCCCTCATAGTATCTTCTTTAATCTTAAAGAGTCTATATTTATTGTCATGCATAACCTCTAACTCTCCAAAATGTTCCTCCATTCCTTCATTTAAAAATATTTCGCTTACATCATCAAAATATATATCGTGATCCATTTGCCCACTCCCTAACTAAATATTTTTTCGAGTATTTCTTCATAACGCCTAAACAACTCGTTGTCTTCTTCATTTTCTCTAATACTTTTCAATAGTTCTTCATAATACCATTGTTGTAATTCTTTACCCCTATTAAGGTTTAACCACACTTTCTCTCCTTGTTCCATTAAATCTTTATACAATGTGTCAAGGTTACTAATCTTATCCGCACATATTATGAGTTTTGCCTCATAAGGAATAGTCCTCGAGCATTCTATCGTATGCTTCTTCCTTTCTTCCCAAGATAAGCTTTTATCTGGTTCAGACGCATATAATACTAAATTTTTAACCTCTAACCCGAAGATATCTTCAATATCTCTTTCAGTATATTTAGTATCTTCGACCACATCATGTAGTATACCAGCTATTACTACCTCATCTCTTAATCCATAATTTTTTAGCAACATCCCCACAATGAAAGGATGGTAAATCATATCCACATCTTCTGATTTCCTCTTCTGTCCTGCATGTGCTTTTGTTGCAAAATAAATCGCGTATTCAAGTTTTGTCATAAGCATTCTCCTTCTTTAATTTTCTTTGCGTCGGATTTACACTATAACATATATTTTTATTTGTGTCAATAGGACATATACTAATAATTTGATTTTTTATTTATTTTAACGTATTGCTAATTTTATTATAAAAACAGTCTTTACACAATTATCGAGTCGTGATATAATATGTAATAATTTGCATATTATATCACAACTCGATAAAATATAACAGCAGGAGGCATATACAATGACAGGAGCATTAGCTAGAGAATATATCTTGAATTTAAAAGAAACTGAGGATGATATTCATGAAGAACCAGAAGAAGGCAATCAAACAATAGAAGAGGAAAAAGCTATTAGATTGAAGAATAAAGAAGACCAACAATCTTTAAAATTAAAGTTATTGGATAATGGATACAACAAGAAATATATGGAGCTTTATGAAATTTTTATTGATACAAATAATGGAGAATTATACAAATCTGGTTGTAAGGTTCGAATACGAGTAAATCCAGAAACTGAATCTGTCGAAATCACTTATAAGAGTAAAAAGATAACTTATGGTATTGGAATACGTAAGAGAGAAGAGATAAATGTTGAAGTGCCGATAGATGAGTTAAATCAGCATATTGATAACTTTAATAAGCTAGGGTATGAGGTTTCATATAGCTTATTGAAGTTTAGAGAAGAATATAAAAAAGATAATACAGTTGTAACTTTTGATAAGTGGCCTATTATAAAAGAATCAATTGAGATTGAAATAAGAAGTACCGAAGTTTCTAATGAAATGACGGAATTTGAATCTCAATTTTTAGATGGAATAGAATATCAAGTAATAAAAGGAAGATATGGAGATAGTATCAAAGAGGTCATGAACGAAACAGGTAAAACATTCGAAGAACTAACCGTAGAATTTAGAGAAGAAACAGGTTTTGATTTAGGAAATATCTGTAAGTATGTAGAAATTCCTGAAACAGACTGTACTTTAAATACAAATTAAATATTTAAACCTACAAAACCACCTACCATCTTATTTTCAGTTAAATGGTAGGTGACTTTGTATTTTTTGGAGAATACATACCATCTGAAACGGTTTGTGCAATTCACATTATCTCCCCCCTTATCATATTATATTGTAAGAGTATTTTTATACTCTATTCGTACAAGCATATCTCGTAAAATTTTTCTGATGACTCGGAGGTGAAATTATGTATAATTCGATTATACATTATATAGGTTGCAGATATCCAAAATGCTATAATAGTCTATATGGTAGAATGAAGCCACATGATTGTTGTTGTTTTAGATATCCTCAGCTCGATAGTTGGTACCGTCCGTCTTGTCCTTTTGCTAGAGGCGGTTATTATAATTATTAAATATTCATTTTGTATCTCTCATTTTGGGAGATACTTTTTTATTGGTAAACATTTTTAATAATTTTACATATTATATAATCATAATCGGATATAAAATATCAGTGAGAAATTTGCAACTGACATCTGGTATTAGTATCTGTTAACATATTAAAGGGGGGATTTTTTATGTATAACAACTATACTTTAAATGATGAATCTATGACTTTAGGAGCAAACACTATGGATTCAAATAAAGATTATGCTGATATGCTAATGAATATCTATGCTGGTGAGGTAAGTGAGTTTACTCTTACTATGCAATATATGTATCATCATAACTTTTATAAGGATGTAAATAATGAGCTTGCAGAAGATGTCGCAGAAATACATGCAGATGACATGGAACATATGCACATCCTTGCTGATCTTATTGTAGATCTTGGGGGTGACCCTGAATATAAATATAGCAATCACAAATCTGAGTATTGGTCTGCTAAATTAGTAAACTATAAGAAAAATATTTGTGATATGCTAAAGGCAGATATGTCTTTAAAAAAAGCAGGTATTGAAGGATATACAAAATTAATAGCAATGATAGATGATACACGCATTAAAACGATACTTAATAGCATATTAAAAGCTGAAATTATGCATTATAATATTATTGAAAGTTATTATAAGAAGTTTTGTATAAGCTACAGATCAACAGAAAATGATGACGATGTTTTAGGTATAACCAAAGAATTACCAGCGCAAAATGACATTATGATGGAAGACGAGGAATATGAACCTATTTATATGGATGATAATTATCAGAATAATGTTTTACCTGATATGGATATGATGGAGAATGAAGAGTATGGTTCTCTTTTTAAGAAAGATGATTACAAAAATAATGTTTCACCTAATATGGATGTGAAGGATATGTACGAAAACGAAGAAATTTTACCGGACAATGATTTATATATGCCTGATGAATATGTGGAAAGTATTTTTTGTGAGAAAGGTAAACATTTTATAACTGAAAATGGTCTATGTGGATATGAATGTGAGTTTGGTTGTGGTTGTAACCCTGACTGTATAAATTGTAATGCAAGAATAGAGCCTTATATAGCTCCTATATCTCCAATCGATTATGATGCTGACGATAATGATAATGTATCAAATTGTCGTTCATGCCGACCAAGACTTAGAAACAGAAGATATTTGTAGCAAAAAAATCGAGCGTTAGCTCGTTTTTTTTGCTTGTTGTTTTATTAAACTTATAATTGCATCTTTTCCATCTTTTAAATTACTTTTTTTCATATTGCTTATATATAATTCTCTATTCTCGTAAAGTTCATAAATTTTATTTGTAAACTCTTCCATAGAAATTTTATCCTCATCAAGTACTATACTAAAACCTTGCTTTTCAAATGATTTCGCATTTAGTATTTGATCCCCTCTGCTTGATTTTGCAGATAAGGGTATCAAGATATTCGGTTTTTGTAGTTGTAATAATTCGTATATTGTATTTGCTCCTGCCCTCGATACAACAACATCTGAAGTAGCAAATATGTGTGTTAACTCATCTGTTAAGTATTCAAACTGCTTGTAGCCATTTATGTCAATAAAGTTTTTATCAATGTTACCTTTCCCACATAAATGCACAATCTGAAATTTCTTAAGCAATTCATTTAACGAATCTCTAAGAATACTATTTAATTTTTTTGAACCTTGACTACCACCTGTAAGTAATAGTACCGGCTTTTCTTTATCAAATCCACAAATTTCAAGACCTTTTAATATGCTTCCTTTAAATAATTCTTCTCTTATTGGTGTTCCAGTAAGCACTGCTTTGTTCTTGCCTATGTAACTTAGAGTCTCTGGAAAATTAACACATACCTTTTTTGCAAACACCATTGATATTTTATTTGCAAGCCCAGGTGTCATATCAGATTCATGTATAATTATAGGTACACTATTTAACCAACTAGCTACAACAACAGGTACAGATACAAATCCACCCTTTGAAAAAAGGATATCGGGCTTTATTTTTTTTATTATTTTTACTGCTTCAAATACCCCTTTTATAACCTTAAATGGGTCTGTAAAATTTTTTACGTCAAAATACCTTCTTAACTTACCTGTAGGTATAGGATGATATGATGTGCCCACTTTTTCTATGAGCTCTCTTTCCATTCCATTTTCACTACCTATATAATTTATATCCCAGCCTTCTTTATTAAGTTCTGATATTAGAACCATGTTAGGCACTACATGCCCAGCAGTTCCTCCACCAGTGAATATTATTTTGTTCATAATAAAATCTCCCTCTTAAATTATTACCTCTCAGCTTTCAATCTTTATTCATACCAAATATTCTAAGTAGAAATAAAAACAAGTTAACAAAATCTAAATAAAGAGTTAGTGCTCCTAATATTGCAATATTTTCGTTTGAAACTTGTGAGTATATATCTTTTATTTTTTGTGTATCATGTGCTGTAAGTCCTAAGAATATTATAACACCTGCATAGCTTATAAATAAGTTCACTTGCGAACTTCCCACAAACATATTAACAACACTAGCTATTATTATGCCTATAAGTCCAAAAAATAATAACTTTCCTATACCTGTCAAGTCTGTTTTTGTAACATACCCATAAGCACTCATAACGGCAAATGTTATCGCTGTAGTAAAGAATGCCATATATATTGCACCCATCTCATATGTTAAAAAAATATATGCGAGTGTAACACCATTAAGTACAGAATATAGTCCAAACATAAACATCGCTTTGCCGCTACTCATTTCAAGAACTCTACTCGATAGGTACCATACAAGCCCTAACTCGACTACAATTAATGCTATCAGTAATACTATATTATCAAATATCAAATTCATCATCGTTGGGCTATTAGATACCCCGTAAGCCACTCCTGCCGTAAGTAATAGACCTAAAAACATTATTCCATACACTTTATTCATTATACCCGGGAAACTTGTTTGATAAACACCATGATTATTGTTATTATTATTCATACCATTAAGATCATTATAATTCATATTAACTGCCTCCTTTTAGATTATATTTTTTTGATGCTCGCAGGTTGTTATGTAGCCTGCTGGTGTAGTTTCTTTTCTCAACTTTAATATGTTTTATATTAAAATCTTTTGCCTAATCTCTTCTAATTCTTGATCACTTGTTTTTTTATTATCCCACGTAATATTAACTCCATCACCTTTATATCTAGGTATTAAATGGATATGAAAATGAAACACACTCTGTCCCGCTATACTTCCGTTATTTTGTACTATATTTAAACCTTCAAACTCTAGGTTTTTTTGCATTTTCTTAGCCATCTCTGAAACTACTGCAAACACTCTGGCTGCTTCCTCATCACTTATCTTAAATATATTCTCTATATGTTTTTTAGGTATAACAAGCATATGTCCAATATTTGCCGGAAACTTATCCAATATAACCTTAAATTCCGTATCTTCATACACTGTAGTACTTGGTATCTCGCCATTTACTATTTTACAAAATATACATCCTTCTTCCTGCACATACTCACCTCCAATGTTAAGTACAATTTTATCATATGTTTTATTCTAATATTATTATATATGAAATATTATCATATAACCCAATTTTTTTCAAGTAGTTTTAAATTAATTATCAGTTTTAGCCATTATAGCTTCTTAGCATCCAAAATCCTGCCTTCTTTTCTACTACTTCGCAGTTTCCAAACACTTCTTCAAGCTTCTTTTTTGCGGTCTCTGCACCTTGTTTTTTTTGTATAACTGCATATATTCGACCATCTCTTTTTAAGTGTTCTTTCGACCCCACAAGTATTTCATGCACAACCTTTTTACCCGCTCTTATAGGTGGATTTGTGACTATAAGTTCATACTTTCCTTTAATATTTCCATAAATATTTGAGTTTATCGTTTCTGCGTTTTTTATATTATTTTTCTTTATATTATCATGTGCCAAATCAATTGCTCTATTATTTATGTCACACATACATACAATAGCATCAAAATAAAACCTAGCTAGCGTTATTCCGATAGGTCCGTACCCACAACCAACATCAAGTATACTATCAGGTTTAGTTTCTTCTCGTAATACTGTCTTTATTAAAAGTTCAGATCCGAAATCGACCCTAGTCTTAGAGAAAACTGCATTGTCCGTTAAAAAGCTGAACTTCTCATCATTCATTTCGAATTGCATTTCTTTTATATTATGCTCTACCTCTGTATTTTCAGTAAAATAATGTTCCACTTTTTCACCCCTATTATATATGAGTTAATATACATTTATTATCCCTTTATTATCAATAATATAATATATTCCTTGCTTATACTTATGCGTAACAGGGTCTAGTATGTCGTTTCTATTAAATATTTGTTTTACTGTCGAATCCTCGTTCGCTGGAGCCACTAACATTACTCTTGCATTATTATTATTATCTAATCCTAGAAAATATCTAAAGTACTTTCTATCATTAGATGTTACTCCCACTGGATATTGCGGCACCCCATATGATGTTATTTTATAGGGATCAATATTAGTACCGGTACCGCTTAACACTACATCCGAGCTTATAAACATAGCTGGACGTATACCATAATAACCTCTCCATGCGCCAGGAGCCTCAAAGTGAGTGTTAGTTAATGTGCCGTTGTCAGGGTAAACAGCATATACACTACTATTATCAAATTGGGTAAACGGTGTTCCTAGCCAGTATGCGTGATAATCACTTATCCCTATGGGATACTCACTTTTATCTACAGCTTGCGGTGTGGGGTATGCTAGAAAATAGTTATCTCCAGATATAGGGTGAGTTAACCCTGTTGATGCTGAATACACATACTCATTTAGTTCCCATATGCTTAAAAAAAATACTTTATCTTGAACATTTATACCATAATAATCATCAAAATTTGCTGCCCACATATCTGGTGTATCTCCCACCGCATCTGGTAGATAGGAATTTCCGGTCACAGTTTTTCCTGTATAATTATTATCAACCTCTGCAATTAATGTTCTATGTGTAACTGGTTTTATTATATTACGTTCGTCGGAAGTAAAGTTACCCTCTGCTAGAAATCCCTTTTCTGTACTATATGCATTTTCGCCTATAACCTCATCCTGTCCACCTTCAGCAGATGTATAGTTTTTAACATGGTCTCTATCTGGAACCTGAGCTTGCGTGTAGCTTACTGAAGTTTCCGGACTATTCAGCCATTCTTTTATACTACTCCTATCCCAATAATTACTTCCCCAGTCACTCCTATGAACTGTGTACGTATCCTCTACACCATCTAAATCATAATCAACATTATCACCCAAAGCATCAAAAGGCTTTAGAGATAATATTTTATCACTAAATAACATTAATTCTTCTACTCCGTCGTTATTAACATCTTGCTTATTAATAACACGCCATAATATTGGTTGATCGTTATATTTGCCCAATTGGATATATTCCCCCACTGCCACATCTTGACCTGCAAATGCATATGTTTTAATATATACACTATTAAATAAAATAACTAAAACTAATATACTACTTAAATATTTATTCATATCATCACTCCCACCCTATACAATCTTTACTTAATTAACCTTCTCCAGGATTTCACCATCAACTGTAGTTACATTAATATTATCAGCCACACTTCTAACCTGCAACGTAACAGTTGCATATGTTTTAGTTTCTTTCTCTGATTGCACATCTGTTGGACTTACTTCTTTAATTTTTATATTTACACTATCATCACTTTCTTCTACTGATACAACATCTATTTTATAACCTGTCCTTTCTTTTATACCTGAAAAAATATATACATACTTCGTTTGGTCATCCGTACTTATTATAGCAAATCCTCTGTTTTTCAAATCAATTTTGTCAAATTCTGATTGAATTTTTTCGCCAGGAAGCCTGTCTATAATTTCATATCTAAAAATATTTTGCTCTTGATTTTGTTTGTTTATATCAATATTATTTTTGTTCCCACATCCTGTTATATAAAAAATTGTCATTATTATTAACGTTAATCTTATCATTGTTTTCATTAGATACCTCCATTATAAAGCATACCATATTCGATAAATACTATCCACCTATATATATAATTTTTCTGTCAAAAACAGTCAAAAAGTAAAGTTTTATTAGCTTTTAATTACAAATTTCATTAAATCTCCATTTTCAGCTAAAATCTTATTTACACTTTCTTCAGTAGCAGCTAACTTATCGTGACAAAATTTAGAAAGCTCTACCCCTTTTTTAAAATATTCCATCGCCTTGTCAAGTTCCACATCCCCTGTCTCTAGCTTTTTCACTATACTTTCAAGTTCTCCTAAAGAGCCCTCAAATGTCATTTTCTTTTCCACTATCCTCTCTCCCCCCTTCCTTTCTACTCTAGTTTCAACTGTATATCGTCTATGCTTCCATTTATTATCTTACCCTTTTTTCTGTTGTCTTTTGCTGTATGACACACATGTGTGGCCCCCACTATTGCAGAAAACTTACCATCAACCACTTCTATACTAACTCTGTCTCCTATTCTTACATTCGTCACCGATTTAAGCAGATTTCCATCTTCTAATGTTGTAAAAGAATATCCTCTCTTTAAACTGTTTAGAGGACTTAGAGTGTTTAATTTATCAATAAGATAATCAACATTCTTACTTTTAGTATTATAATAATTAATAAACCCTACTCTAAATCTCTCTAGTATATTGTCTAGTTTTTGTTCCTTTAGCGCATACATTTCCATAGGTTTAGTCAAAACTCTAGAGTTATCCAATGTTTCTAGCTTTGTCATATATGTCTTAATCATATTTTTCACACCGTTTATCATCCGTATATTCATTTGTTCTATACTTTCTAACACATCTATCACATTAGGTACAGCCATCTCTGCGGCTCCAGTTGGTGTCGCTGCCCTCATGTCTGCTACAAAATCGGATATTGTAAAATCTATCTCATGACCTACAGCTGATATAACTGGTATTTTCGAGTTATATATTGCTCTAGCTACTATTTCCTCATTAAATGCCCATAAATCCTCTATGGAGCCACCTCCACGCCCGACAATAAGTACATCTATGTCAAAGCTTTGCGCTTTCTCTATTTGACGCGCTATGGCCTCTTTTGAACCTTCCCCTTGAACCAGTGTAGGGAAAATTATAGTCTTTGTGGCAGGATTCCTTCTTTCGATGGTGCTTAGTATATCCTTCACTGCTGCCCCTGTAGGTGCCGTTACAATCCCTATAGTACTTGGAAACTTTGGTATTTCCCTTTTATGTGCTACATCAAATAGTCCCTCACTTGCAAGCTTTTCCTTTAACTGTTCAAATTTCACATGTAGATTTCCTAGTCCATCCTCTTCCATGATTTCAACATATATCTGATACGAGCCCGTGGTCTCATACACATCTATAGCACCTACAACTAAAACTTTCATACCATCACGCGGTTTAAAATTCAAATATTTGTTTTTATTTGCAAACATAACAGCATCAATCTTAGAACCCTCATCTTTTATACTAAAATAATAATGTCCTCTAAAGTGATCCTTAAAATTAGAGATTTCGCCCCTTATAAATACATTCATAAGAGCTTCATCTGATTTTAATCTATTCTTTATATACCTATTTAAATCCGACACGCTCACATATAAATCTCTCTCCACCAGACTCACCTCTATATATTATTAAAACTTTTTTCTTATCCTATCATATCAAAAAATTAAAAATTTATCAAGTTTATTTAAATTTGTTTTTACTTTTTAAAATTTTGCTTTTACTTTTTTTCAAAAAAAAGTAACAAAAAAACTCAACCCCTAAACCCCCACCCTTGGGGGAATAAGCCACAAGAACTCGTGCGTTACGCATACGCTGCACTTCACTCAAACAGTTTGCGGATAAGGAAAAAAGATTAATTTATTTTTGGTCAGGGGCTATTAACGGTCTGCCCTTTCCGTTCAAAAATACTGAACGCCGGGACATCCCTGTGTATACATATAACAGATGTAGTGTTTAAATCATATATTCTTTTTATATTTTATATTTTAAATTAATTTGCGAAGCTCCTTACTCGCAATCGTGCGTGTGAGAGCGTTCTTTGCTCGAGTAGCAAAAGTTTGCGAGCAAAGTCTCCTAGCAGGAGATTTAGAGGTAGAAAAGACTTTTTGTTTCTTTTTGGGCTATCAAAAAGAAAAAGAACTATTTTAGTAACTCATATTAAATATGATAGAGGATTAAGAAAAAAAACCTAAAATACTTTAGGTTTTTTTTCTTAATCTTCTACCACACTTCCATCTGTCCCTATCGTCACAATACGCCATGGAATCATTTTTCCACAATTTATAAGTGCACATTTAGTAGCATGTGCTAATCCCCCACAACATGGTACTTCCATCCTTAGAACTGTAATACTCTTTATATTATTATTTTCAAGTATTTGTGTCAGTTTCTGTGCGTAGTCTCCTTCATCAAGTTTCGGACAACCAATTATAGTAATTTTATTTTTCATAAAATCATTATGAATATTAGCATAAGCATATGCGGAGCAATCCGCTGCAATTAGCAAATTTGCGTTTTCGAAATATGGTGCATTAACTGGTACAAGCTTAATCTGACAAGGCCACTGCATAAGTTCTGACTCCATCTTAGTATTTTCCACTTTTAACTCTACCTTATGTGATTTCCTTTCTATGCTTTTAGAATGAGTACCTGGACAACCACATGCAAGAGGTTCTACCTTCTCTTTCTTTCTCTCGATATGTTGTTTCACAGCTTCCTCGTCATATACAGCCGCTTCCCTTTCTTCTATAATTATCGCACCCACTGGGCATTCTGGTAAACAATCACCTAATCCATCACAATATGACTCCGACATAAGCTTTGCCTTACCATCTATTAACTGTAGCGCTCCTTCGTGACATGCACTTACACAAAGCCCACAACCATTACATTTATCTTCATCTATCTTTATTATATTTCTTAACATAAAAACATCCCCTTTCTTTTCTTGACTTTATGTTCATATTATAATATAATGCTAATCAAAAGTCTGTTGCTATAGCTACGAAAAGGAGAAAATTAAACATGTTTCAGGAATATATAAAAATATTATCACAAAATGCATTATTTGCAAATATTTCAACAAAGGAATTAGAAAATCTAATTGCTTGCTTAAATCCTAGTTTAAAAGATTATTCCAAAAATGAATATGTTGCTTTACAAGGAGACACAGCTAAATATCTATCTGTAATACTTCAAGGTTCTATATCACTAATAAAAGAAAGCTACTCTGGAAATAGCACTTTAATAGGGACTCTAAAACAAGGTGATATTTTTGGTGAAGCTCTTATATTCATGGATAAAGCCATATATCCTGTATCAATTCTATCAATAGAGAAAACAAAAATTATGTATATATCTAAAGAAAAAATACCAGGACAATGTGAAAACACCTGTGCTCACCATAATAATTTAATAACAAATCTGCTCGGAATATTATCAAAAAAGGTACTTATGCTAAATAAAAAAGTAGACTATCTCACCATAAAAAGCATGAGACAAAAGCTTATTACCTATATTTTAGACGAATATAAAAAGGCAGGTAATCTATCTTTTACCCTGCCCCATAATCGCAATGATCTCTCCAATTTTCTAAATGTATCTCGCTCATCAATGTCCCGTGAGCTTTGTCGGATGAGAGATGAAGGCATAATAGCCATTAACCGACAACATATGACTATAATTGCTTTAGATAAGCTTATATATTAAGCGCCTTACCCCCTCTAACTCCCCCTTCGCAGGGGGAGAACTTTAGATAAATATCAAAACAATCCCTATAACAATTCCTATCATATATTTAAACTTCAAACTAATATTTTGTTCCTTGAATATTATACCTCCTAATATAGTCGATATAATTATAGATACATATCTGAGTGGCATCACTATTGAAATATTACTATCTGGGAACTTCACAGCATAAAAATATATCTTGTCTGCCAGATACAAAAGTACACCCACAATAATAATCATATAAGTAAACTCAAATTTTACGAGCGGCTTATTTTGGTATTTTTTAATAAAGTTGATTATTAAAATTGTAATCATATATAGAATAGACATAAATAAGTAAAACCAAAATTGCAATTGCTCAACTTTAACGTCCTTTAAAAGTAGCTTGTCCATTGTAGCACTTATAGCCCCTAAAAACATAGCAATCGCCATATAATAAACATATATATTTTTAAATATATCTCCTACCTCTGCCTTACCCACTCTTCCTATAAAGTAATAACTCCCAAATATTATTAATATACCAACAATCTGCAAAATTCCCAATTCTTCATGGAGTATCAAAATTCCAATAATTACAGTAAACACTGGAGATAGTATACCAAGTGGACTAGATATACTGAGTGGTAGCTCTTTTATAGCTTTTCCTGATAACATCCATCCTATATATATAATCACTGCCTTAATAAATATATAAATTAGAATTGTCTTATCCGTCTCAAATGCTACCTTATAATCTACACAGTTTATCAAAGAATTTATAACAGTATATACAGCCAAAACCGCAATAACATCGCTTTTTTTTAGGACTTGTTTTTTTGCTATATAAAAGAAACCTAGTAAAACTCCCGAAATTAGTGACAAAACTATATACAAATCTATTCCTCCAAACTCTCAAGAGCCTTCTTTAATTCTGTCATTTCATCACTACTTAGTGTAATCCCTTTGCCCATCTTCTGATGATCTGCTGTCCATTCCCTTATATCATATTTTGGTGGTCTCTCATTCCAACTAACCATATTGATTTCCTTAGTCCAACCACCTGCTCTTTCAGACAAAACAGCTATTTCTTTAGTTATTTCAAATTTAATTTCTGACATGTAAATTCCTCCTATCAAATAATATTTTGTACTCTTCCTACTATCCCACCAACCAATTGAACTTTTATTCCATGAGGATGAGTTAGACTATTAGTCAATATCCTCTCGACAGTTCCATCTGTCAACTTTCCAGAGCGTTGATCTTGCTTTTGTACAACTTGTACATGTATACCTATTTTTACATCACTACGATTCTTTCCATTCATTATTTTATCTCCTATCTCACAATAATTTTATGCCATCATCAACAAACTCAATCTTTCCATTCTTAAGTAAGGTCCCAACTGCTCTTTTAAAGGCTTTCTTACTTATATTCAGTTGCAATTTTATGTTTTCGGGAGAACTATTATCATTTAAATGTAGTATTCCATCATTTTTATTTAATCTTTCTACTATCATTTCTGCATCCATATCCATCTGTAGATATGCCTTTTCTCTTAGGCTTAGGTCTAGCTTTCCATCTTCTCTTACGTTAGTCACCCTTACTTCTACTTCATCACCTAAGCTGTAGTATTTGTATAATTCGCTTTTTGGTATAAGTCCGTGGTATTTCCTATCCACTGCTACAAATGCTCCCATGTCTGTCTTTATATCATATATAAATCCTTCTGCTTTGTCATTCTTTTGATATGGTGAGTCACTTCTTAGAACATTATCGACATACATAGTTGCGCATATCCTACCACTTTTATCTATATATAGCCCTACCAGATATTTTTCGTTTTTTAATAACTTCCCTTTTTGTTCTGTGTACGGCATAAATAAATCTTTTTTTAGCCCCCAATCAAGAAATGCACCTACTTGTGTCATATCTACTACGTTTAAATAATCTATTTCACCAACTTCTAATTTTGGTTTTTGTGTAGTTGCTGTTAACTCATCATTCGTATCTTTATACACAAACACCTCTATCTCATCTCCGACTTGCACACCATCAGGTACTTGCTCTGCCGGTAGCAATACATCTTCACGTATATCATCGTCAGATATAAGTAACAAACCTATTGGCCCCATTTTATTTATTTTCAAATATTGCATTTTACCTAATTCTATCATTTTTTCATCATCCTCCATTTACATATATTATCTACATCAAAAGCTCCTTCGATACTATTTGATTATTCTACCATATATTAATTTCTAATACAATATTTTTTGTGATTCATTTTGAAAAATCAATTGACATTAGCATGTTTTTGTAATATTATGTTATTTATTGTGCAAAACTAATGTATAGTGAAAAGAGGTAGACAAATGGAACATTCAAAACAATTAAGCGAAGCAAAAATATCATCTTTATTAATAAAATTCTCCGTTCCTGCAATTATTGGAATGCTTGTGAATGCCCTATATGGCGTGGTTGATAGAATTTTCGTTGGCAACAGTATTTCAGGTGCATTAGGTATCGCTGGAATTACTATATGCTTTCCTATTATGCTTGTAATTTTTGCATTTATGGTGCTTATTGGCATGGGTGCTAATTCTCTTGTTTCTATAAGACTAGGAGAAAATAAAAAAGAAGAGGCAGAACATATTTTAGGTAATGCAGTATTCTTATTAATACTTATTTCATTAATAATAACCATTTTCGGATTAATTTTTTTAGATCCCTTATTGCAAGCATTAGGGGCCACCAAAGAGATTTTACCTTACGCAAAAGAATTCATGCAGATAATACTCCTCGGTACTATATTTCAAGCTATTGGTTTTGGGTTAAACGTCTTCATTCGTGGAGAAGGAAACCCTAGAATGGCAATGTATACTATGCTTTTGGGTTCTTTCCTTAATGCAGTATTTTGTTCCATATTTATATTTGGTTTCGGTATGGGAATAGGAGGTTCAGCTATAGCAACAGTACTAGCTCAAGCTTTCTCAGCTATATGGGTTTTAAGTTACTTCTTTTCAAAGAAAAGTTTTCTTAAAATAAAAATCAAAAATATGGTTCCTAGCAAATCTATTATTACTAAAATAATTGCGATTGGTTCCGCTCCATTCTTACTACAGTTAGCCGCAAGTCTTGTAAGTGTTATACTTAACAAAAGCCTCTTACAATATGGCGGAAACATTGCAATTACAGGAATGGGTATAGTTACAAGTCTTCAGTTTCTTATGATAATGCCAATTATTGGGATAAACCAAGGTTCTCAGCCTATAATAGGATTTAACTATGGTGCAAAAAAATATGATAGAGTAAAAGAAACATTCAAACTAGCGATATTTGCTGCTACTACGTTATCAGTCATAGGATTTATACTAGTTGAAGTTTTTGCTGTACCACTTGTGCAACTTTTTAATAGAACTGATACAGAGCTAATAGATTTTACGGTTTACGCCTTGAGAGTCTTCTTAATCATGCTACCTATCATAGGATTTCAGGTCGTGAGTGCGAACTACTTTACCGCAGTAGGTAAACCAAAACAATCTGCATTCCTCAGTTTATCACGTCAACTAATTTTCTTTATACCAGCAATCTTAATACTTCCGTTATTTTTCGGGATTCATGGAATAATAATCGCCGGCCCCGTAGCCGATTTCCTTGCATCGATTGTAACTGGTATATGGATTTATAAGGAACTAAAACACCTTGGTGACAAACATGATGCACACTTAGCATCACAAATACAGGCCGAGTGACACAAAAGGACAGATTATCAATCTGTCCTTTTGTCTATTATTCTCCACTTCTTTTCTTCTGCCACTTTCCTCAGCCATTTATCTGGATTAACTGCAACTGATTGCCCAACATAACTGAAATTATCATTAATTGTACACCTGTATCTTCGAGTATCTATCTATATAATAAACTGCTCCAACTTTAAATCTATGTGTTACTGGATCTAATACATCATCTTTCGTAAATATTTGTTTTACTCCTCCTACATCTTTCGGTGCTACTAACATTACTCTTCCTATGTTGTTTGCATCGAGTCCAATATAGTATTTAAACCACTTTCTCTCATCTAGGTATGTATCTTCTGCATATCCCTCACTTATTGATACTGTTCCTTTTTTGTATGATCCGTAGGTTTTTAAGACTATATTTTCATCGTCATCTGTGGCCCTTACGTGCAGGTACCATGTTCCATTTGCTGTTTGTGGGGTTATGGCTTGTGGGGTTGGGATTACTCCCTCTATCCAGTTACTCTCGTCTAGGGTTGTGTCTGCGTCCCACTGATATTCCCAGCTTTCTAGATTATTTGATATTATTGTTATGTCTACATCTATATCACTTGGTGCTTTTACTCTGCCAGTTATGCTTGGTATTATTATTGGTCCTGTTTTGTTAAATGTATATTGATATGTTCCTATTGTTCCTTTGTTTTCTGCACCATCATAGCTTACCAGTTTTAGTGTCACCGTTTCCCCATCATTTCCGTCTACTGATATTGTTCCTCCTATTATTACTTCTGTTGGTGTTGTTTCATTAGGGTCTGATCCGTCTAACGTATAATATGTATGTGCTACGTCTATTGATGAGTTTGATACTGTTACTATTTGTGCTGCATTATATGTTCCTGTAGCGGGATTCACGGTAGGAACATCAGGGGGCGTTTTGTCTATATTTACTATGCTCAGACTACTTTGGCTACTTGGATTTCCCGAACTATCATAGCATCTTGCGTATACTGTAACATTTGTTGTTATTGTTATTGCCCCTGTGTAGCTTAGCCATCCTAGTGCATCTATCTGATATTCTATTATTGTTGCGTCCCCTGGATAAGTAATCGTTACTATTACATCATCGTTTGTTGGTGTTGTTGGATTTACACCGAATGTTGGTGCTGCTGGCGGGGTATTATCCACCGTAAATGTCGCACCACTTGTTGGTGCTGCTGTGACGTTATTACCTGCTATATCCTTGGCAGTACCCATCGCTACTGTCGCAAGACCATCGCCTGCTCCTACTGTGTGGGTATAAGTATATACTGTCGGACTTGTTTTCGTCATGTTTATTGCGGCTTGTGTATTGGCACCACTTATACTTATCCGTGGTACTGGGCTATCAGCTACTGGTTCATTGAATGTTGCTGTGATAGTTACTGCTGTTCCAGTTTTGTAAGAGCCCAATGGGTTGTAGGTTATATCTGCCGTAGGTGATGTAGTATCTATTGCGTATACACCCATTTGTACCTCATTTACAATTGCCGTTTCCAATATTTGAAAAGCTGAACGTACACCATACGTACTAGTAGCGACCCCATTAGTCACACCCCCAACGTGATCCGCCACACGAACACAACCAGAATCAACAGAATACGGCGTTATCAACCACCAATATGTACTAGCTCCAGTGTTTGGAAATATTCCTGCTGCTTTTGCTGCATTGTACTCAGTTTCTCTAAGTAACCCTATATATGTTGTTACACTACTAGCTGTTTCATTAGTCTCATTTCCCCTGTACCATGTACTACTCTTTATTTTTGTCTTTTCTGCTGCCGTAAATGTATTGTAGTATGTATTATTTAGATAGTATCCTAAGTTATTACTATCACTCGGATTATATAATTGTGTACCATCGGGGTCAAATACCCTTGCATCTACTATCCTATCTGAGACAATTAATCCCGTGGATGGAGTTACTACCCTCCACGCCTCACCGTGGAACATTATAGCATCTCCTATATTTAAGGTGCTTATTGTTTTATTTTCTCCCAAGGTTCCGGGATAATAATACATTCCCGAATAAGTATCATATTCAAAATTAGTAGATTCCAAGATTTTAAAAGCGGGGCGTACGCCAAAAGTATTGCTAGTGCTGCTATTGCCCACGATACCAGTGCTAGCAACACGACGAACACTTGTACCGTTACCAGAATACGGTGTTATTAGCCACCAATAATAACCGTATTCTCCAGTACTTAGAAATATTCCTGCTGCTTTTGCTGCATTGTACTCAGTTTCTCTAAGCAACCCTATATATGTTGTTACACTACTAGCCGTTTCATTAGTTTCATTTCCAGTGTACCATATACTATTCTTTATTAATTCCTTTTCTCCTTCTGTAAATGTATTGAAGTACGTATTATTTAAATAATATCCTAAATTGTTACTATCACTCGGATTATATAATTGTGTATTATTAGGGTCAAATGCCATTTTTGTTATATTTTTCAGACTCACAACCGTCCCATCGCTCGGGTTCAACACTGCAAACTGTCTGCCACCGAACATTATCCTGGCCCCTACCGGTAGACTCGATAAAGCTGATGTTGCGGCTTCTACTTTGTCATTTCTCTCAAATAATAATCCCTGGCATATTAAAGAAATTGCAATTACTATTGCTACTGCTCTTTTCAACCCTTTTATTTTCATATATTTATTCCTCCCAATATAATCTTAGTTTTACTTATGTTTTTAGTTTTGTATACACTTTTTATTTCTATTATAATACTTTTAACTAGTTTTGTAAATACAAAATTCGACTTAATAATGCTTTTTTTACTATATTGTAACACATGTGAGTCCCTTTATATACAAAAAGTGATTTACTCGTGTTATAATTAAGCTACCAAACAAAAATTATAATAAAGGAGTAAATACTATGACTATTACATCACACTTACCTCATAATTTTAACACTAAATTTTATGCTTGCAAAACTTATACAAATAATGATTAGATGTATTTAAATTGTTACTCTATTATGGTTAGTATCCTCTTCATATTTACAGTAAATACTGTCTAGTTTCATAACAACAATAGACACGGATATGATGCAACATCATATCCGTGTCTATTGTTTTATTCACTATTCTTGGTTTCTATTTTAAAAAAGTTACTATAGTTTATGTTTCGCTATTACGGCCCTTATAGTCAAGTAGCTTACATCTTCTGGCAGTAGGTCTTTTATCGGCCTTAGCTTTTCTGTGCCTACTTCTTTGATTGCCTCAACTACTAAGTTTTCTTCTCCATTAGGAATAAATTCATTTATGTCAAATTGAAAACCTTCCAAATATGCGGATATTATGTGATCTTGTATTGTCATTGGTTTTAAATTTCGCTCTTTCGCAACCGCATCTAAATCTCTTAGTTTTAGATACAAATTTGCGGTTATTACGTAACTTGCTTCTTTATTTATTTCTTTTCTTTTATGTGAAATATAGCTTGTGTTTTCTGACTTTATACTATCTATATCTATATTGTTATTTTGTATATATGCGTTTATCTCATCTATAAATCGATCCCCATACTTTTCGTATTTTACTTCTCCGACTCCAGAGATATTCAAAATCTGTGTCTTGGTTATCGGATATCTGCTTGACATTTCTTTGAGTGTGGCATCGCTAAATACAACAAATGGCGGTACATTTTCTTCAACAGAGATTTCTTTTCTTAGTTGTCTTAATATTTCGAACAATCCTTCGTTTTCTGATACTTCTTTGTGTTTTATAGTTTGTATATACACCTTCTCGTTTTCTTTTAAAACCTTTACAGAATTTTCAGCGAGCTTTATTATAGGGTACTTGTCACCCTCCATTCTTAAATATCCGTCTGCTATTAGCATGTTTATATATTCTTTTATATCAATTGCTGAGGATTCTTTCATTATTCCAAATGTAGATAGATTCCTAAATGCCTCAGTCTGCTGTGCGAGCGAACCTTTAAGGACCTTTGTCACTATGTTAGTTCCAAAACGCTGGTTCATTCTAAATACACATGATAGTATTTTCTGAGCTTCTATTGTTATATCCTTCTTTTCTAAATAGTCACTACAGTTGCTACAATTATCACATTTTTCTTCTGCCCTTTCCTCCCCGAAGTAATTTAAGACATGCTTTCGGAGGCAGTTTGTAGTATATGAATAATCTATCATCCTTTGAAGCTGCTCATATTTATTTTGTTTCACAGCTTCTGAGCTATCTCCAAGCTCTTCAATAAAATATTTTTGTAGTATTATGTCTTGCGCTCCAAATAGCAGTATACACTCGCTTTTTTCACCATCACGCCCTGCTCTACCTATCTCTTGGTAATATGCTTCCAAGTTTTTCGGCATATTATTATGTATTACATAACGTATATTCGACTTGTCAATTCCCATACCAAAAGCATTTGTGGCTACCATAATACTTTTGTTGTCATATAAAAAAGCTTCTTGGTTCTTCTCTCTATCATTTTCACTCATTCCCGCATGATATTTACCCACGCTATACCCTGATTTACTTAGCAAAGTATATATTTTATCCGTTTCTTTTCTTGTCGCACAATATATTATCCCCGAAACGTGTTTATTTTCCTCTATGTAGCTTACTATAAACTTTTGCCTACTAGCATTTCTTACTATTATCAGTTTCAGATTTTCTCTGTCAAAGCCTGTTATTGTGGTACTTGGCGACTTCAGTCTCAACTGTGTTGTTATATCTTTTTTTACTTCCTCGGTTGCAGTAGCTGTAAATGCTGTAACTATAGGTCTTTCACTAAAAGTATCTATAAAATCTTTTATCTTTATATAGCTTTTTCTGAAATCATGCCCCCAATGTGACACGCAATGTGCCTCATCTATAGCTATTTGAGATACATTCATCCTACTTATTGATGCGATAAAACCATCATTTTCAAGTCTCTCAGGTGCTACATATATAATCTTATATTTGTTGTTTTGTATACCCCTCATTCTAGTTCCATATTCCATAGTAGATAATGAGCTATTGATAAATGTAGCAGGTATCCCCACTATATTCAGTGAATCTACCTGGTCTTTCATAAGAGATATCAGCGGTGATATAACTATGGTAACGCCTTCAAATATAAGTGCAGGTATCTGAAAACATATAGATTTTCCCCCGCCTGTTGGCATAATACCGAGTACATCTTTTTTATTTAAAATATTCTCTATTATCTCATATTGCCCTTTTCTAAACTCATCATATCCAAAATACTGCTTAAGTAATTTTCTAGCCACTTCCATATATGTCTTTTGCTCCTTTCTTATGTGTTTCAAATATACTTACATTATATATCACTTTCCCATATATTTCAACACAATGGGCAATTTTTTCTGTTTTTAATAATCTAAATTTTAAAGTTGATTGTATGTTTTGTGTTAATTCTTTAAAAATTAACTATGAAACTTTAAATCTTTAGGTTATACTAATACAAAAGGAGGGGTTGTATGTTTATTCCAAAAAGAATTTTCTTCGAAAAGAAAGCTTTAGAGTACGAGATTGGACAACGAGTTTATGATAAATTTAAAGATAAAGACATAGAACTAATAATCGATAATAAAGTTCATTTTCCATCAAATGATAATCCTGTAGAAAAATATAAGGAGGGTAAGCAAACTTTGGTTGTAGGTGTCAAACGAGTATCAAAGTTTGAAACGTGTAAACCCTCGGCTGATTACCAGCTTCCCCTCATTTCTGGATGTACTGGGCGATGTGAATATTGTTATTTAAATACAAAGTTAGGAGACAAACCATATACAAAGGTTTTTGTTAATGTCGATGATATACTAAATAACGCAAAAAAATATATATCTAAAAACGACAATATAACTGTATTTGAAGGGGCTGCTACTTCTGACCCCATCCCTGTAGAGCCCTATACAAATATACTCGAGAAAACAATCAATTTCTTTGCAAAAGAAAAAAATGGTCTTTTTAGATTTGTTACAAAATATACAGACGTAGATACTCTTCTTAACCTTAATCATAACAATCACACGACTATAAGATTCAGCATGAATACTGACAAAATTATCAGTGAATACGAGCATTCCACTCCATCTATGTCAAGACGTATCGAAGCTAGCCAGAAGATTATGAATGCAGGTTACCCATCTGGATTTATAATAGCCCCTGTTTTTTTATATGATGGGTGGAAAAAAGATTACTCCGAACTTATAGATAAATTATCTACTTTAGTACCAAAAGATTATAAACATGATATATTATTTGAGGTTATTTCACATAGATATACAATAACCGCCAAAAATATAATATTAAATATCTTTCCAAATACAACTCTACCTATGAATGAAGACGAAAGAAAATTCAAATACGGTCAGTTTGGATATGGAAAATACGTTTATACAAAAGAACAATTGAGTGATATGAAAGACTTTTTCACACAAAAAATATCCTCTTTATTTTCAAAAGAGAATATTGTTTATATTATATAATTTTATATCTTAACCCGTAGGAGTCGTACTTTATAATAAAAATACATTTACTTTTTTTCAAAAAAAAGTAACAAAAAAACTCAACCCCCTAACCCCCATCCTTGGGGAATAAGCCGCAAGAACTCGCTCGTTTCGCATTCGCTGCACTCTACTCAAACAGTTTGCGAACATCCTAAGACTTGGTTTGGTAGTTTCAAACCTTAGTCATAGGGGTACTCATAGAGTATAAGGAAAAAGGATTAATTTATTCTTGGTTAGGGGCGATTAACGGTCTGCCCTTTCCGTTTAAAAATACTGAACGCCGGGACATACCTGTGGGTGTATATAACATATATAATATAGCAATTTTTATCTTTTATCTTTTTTCTTTTTTCTTTTTTCTTTTATCTTGTAATTTAATTTGCGAAGCTCCTCTCTCGCAATCGTGCGTGTGAGAGCGTACTTTGCTCGAATAGCTAAGTTTGCGGGTGAAGTCTCCTAGCAGGAGATTTAGAGGTAGAAAAGGCTTTTTGGTTCTTTTTGGGCTCTCAAAAAGAACGAGAATTATCTTAAGTTTATCTTTTTATACTAATACTGATCAGTATTAGTACCCTCCTCATCCATTTATCAAATCCACATTATATAGTTTACCATACACCTCATTGTTTTTAATCAAATCATCATGTGTACCTCTCGCTACGACTTTTCCATCGTCAAGCAATATCATCTCGTCACAATCTATTACGGTCGAGAGTCTGTGAGCTATTATTATTACTGTATGATCCTTTGCTACTTCATCTATCGCTTTTTTGACATTGTATTGTGATTCATTATCGAGTGCGCTCGTCGCCTCGTCAAACAACATAATCTTCGATTTTTTGAGCATTGCTCTAGCTATCGCTATCCTTTGCTTTTGCCCACCAGACAGATTAACTCCGCCTTCTCCTATGAGTGTATCATACTGCTTAGGTAAACTCATTATATACTCATCTATATATGCTATTTTGCAAGATTCCCTTATCTCATCAAATGTTGCACCTGATTTGACCATGGCTAAATTCTCCTTTATTGTAGAATTAAATAAAAATGGCTCCTGCCTTATAACCGATATGTGCTTTCTTAATGAGTCTTCATTAAATTCTTTTATATTTATTCCATCGATTAGTATCTCGCCCTCTTTACATTCATAAAACCTAAGCAAAAGGTTGAACAACGTACTTTTCCCACTTCCACTTTTTCCAACTATGGCTATTTTTTTATTCTTTGGTATATGTATATTTACGTTTTCTAGAACCTTGCTAGTAGTATCGTATGAAAAAGATAAATCCTTAAACTCTATTTGTCCCTCCAACTTCTCTACATTGTTATCTCCAAATTTCTCTATCGTGTATACATCATCGTCTAGAACCTCAAATATCCTAGAAAGAGAAACATTCAACCCTTGTACAAGCTGACTTAAGTATGATATTTGTTCAAATTGCTGCAATATCACCCATGTGTAACCATCTATTAATAAAAAATATTCTAGTGCTAATTTCCCTGTATATACATACCAACCACCTGTAATAAAAACACTCATTACTATAACTAGTCTCACAATAGATATACTAATAATAAAACGGATTTGGATATCTGTGTTTTTTAATTGTTTCTTCCTTAATACCGATAAATATAATACAAATCTCGACAATATACTTTCTTTTATTCCTAGACCTTTTACTTCTCTTATCCCTTGTATACTCTGATTTAGAATGCTTACTACTTTATCATCTGATTTTCTTATACTCTTTTGTATTTTTTTAGTTTTCACTCCATTAGTTTTAAACGATATATATATAATTATTAAGGCTATTAAATAATACATCCCTATCAAAGGGCATAAAATAGAAATAAAAATTATAAATCCTGCTGCGGTTACTAGTCCCACAAACATTTTAAATATTTGATTTAAATTGTTAAGTACAACATTTGGCTCCAAAGATACCTTATTTATTATCTCTCCGCTCTTTTTATTATCAAAAATATTTACTCCTACATTTAATACCTTCTCATACATTTTTTGTTTCATATCAACTATAAAATTACGCTCAAGCCTTGAATATAGGTAATTATTTATCAAAATAAATACAGCATGTATTACCCATAATATTGCAAAAAACCCAAAATATAAAATAAATTGTTTAAAGTCATTTTTTGTTAAATTGACTACCCCTTTAGCCCAAAATAATGAATATAGTATTTGAAAAGCCCCCATTATTGTTGTGAGTATCAAAATAATAACTACAAGCTTTTTGTATTTCCTAATGTACACCCATATTTTTTTTACTAAACCTATAGTTTCTTCTCTGGTAAATTTCTTTTCCACATTTTCTAAATCTTTCATTAAGCCACCCTCTTTCCATTACTAATTATCAAGTTAAAAACACCATGCCTACAGAGCACGGTGCCATTTATATAGTATTTTATTGTTCAAAATAAAAACAGCTCTATAAAACTCCACAATTAGTGCCTATAATATAATTTGTGTATTCAATTCCTCTGTTATTTTCAAAACCGTTCATCATAGACACCTCGTCTCATATATTTTAGCATATTATATGTTTATTTCAATAATTTGTCAATATTTTACTATATTTTGTTATTTAATTGTTAACTTTTTGTAACACTACAATATGCTTTTGTAATTTCTACGTATAAAAATACACATGTAATTACATGTGTATTTTAGTATACTAATTATCCTTTTATAAATTTATTTAACTTGTTCGTAATCATCTCTTTTGGCATAGCGCCTTTAAAAGTTTCTACCTGATTACCGTCTTTAAATATTATAAATGTAGGAATACTCATTACATTATACCTCGCTGCAATATCATTTGCCTTATCAACATTTACTTTACATACACTAACATTTTCGACTTCATCAGATATGTTTTCCATAACTGGCCCCATCATTTTACATGGTCCACACCAATCTGCGTAGAAATCAACTATCGTTACACCCTTATCAATTGCTGAATCAAAATTCGAACTATCTAATACCTTTACCATTTTTACTCCTCCTTATTATTTTATAGTTTTTTAACTTTTATGCATTTACAATTAAGTAACGAGTCTATTATCTTTTTACGTCCTATCTCGAGTAATCTCTGCACTGTACCTCGTGAAATATTCATGATAACTCCTGCCTCTATCTGACTTTTACCTTCTAAGTCACATAATCTCATAGCTTCAAATTCTGCAAGTTCTATAATGTTTATTTCGCCTTCCGTTCCTTTCTTGTCCACAGACGAGTAGCATATTTCACCTTCTAAACACCTACAAATTTTCTCCTTTTTGTTTCGTGGCATTTTATACCTCCTCGTATTTATGTGCATATGCATATTATATTCTATTTTTTTATTTTTGTCAATAATTTTATTAAATTTTCCTTATTAATAATTTGTATAGCTATCTTTGACTAACTGTACTGCTTATGATATAATAACCCTATATTTACTAAAGGGGCTGATTTTATTGGAATACTTAATATTTTATATATTGTTAATTAATTTTACAGGTATTATTATGATGTTTATAGATAAAAAATATTCTCAGAAAAAACATTCTAGAATTAGCGAAAAAACTTTATTTACTATTGCCTTTATAGGTGGTAGTCTAGGAATATATATCGGAATGTTCGCTTTTAGACATAAAACAAAACATTTAAAATTTCTAGTATTTATACCTACTCTCATCTTATTAAATGCTTTTATTATATATTATTTACTTTACAGACTACCATTATCACCTTTATTTCCACAAGAGTCTAACCGTTCTTCACTTCTATAATCTTATATGCCTTTCAGGGCCGGTTCCTTCTTTTTAGTAGAGTTTAAAGTTTAGGGTCAGGACTGAATTATTCACTTATTCTTTCGAATAAGTGAATAATTCAGTCCTGACCCTAAACTTACTATAATCCAAGCTGTAACACATTTTTCAGCTTGTTCATATTATATATTAGGATTAGAAATCCTACAAATCAAATATAAGAGAGGAGATATAAATATGTCAGATATTAATAATTTTTGTTGCGATGCAAAACTCGCAGAACACTTAGTAGATCAAATAGGAGAAACAGTAACTATATTTACTGAAAGTGGAGGGCAATCTGGTTGTGGATTCACTGGTGTAGTTCTAAAAGTTAACCCATGCTTTGTAAGATTAACTACTTGTATCGGTCCTGCTCCAGGATGTGCTTTAGGAAACGGATGCTCAAGAGGTTCAAATTATGGTGGATTTGGTGGCTATGGTGGCGTTGGTGGCGTTGGTGGCTATGGTGGTGTTGGTTGTGGAGGAGTAAAAGGCGCATATGGCTGCCCTGACCCTGATAGAAAATGTGATAGAGATTTCATTTTCACAATTGGTTCTGTAGTTGATATACCAGTTGATAAAATAGTTGCAATAGTAAGGAATGCAGTTTAATTAGCCCCCCCTAATTAAAGCATGTAAAAACAGCATTGTTGTAAAAACATATGCTGTTTTTATTTTGTTTAAATCCTTTTAAGGTCTTACCCTATTCCTATCCCTTGGAAACAAACTCGCTTCTTTTACATTTTCTAACCCAACTAGCTTTGCAAGTAGCCTTTCAAGTCCCATTCCAAGTCCCCCATGTGGTGGCACTCCATATTTATGAAGTGCCATAAATGACTCAAAGCCTTCTACATTCATACCTCTCTTTCTCATCTTTTCCTCTAACATATCATAATCATGTATTCTCTGCCCACCTGTCGTTATTTCAATACCTCTAAATAGTAGGTCAAAGCTTTCTGTCTCGTTTCTATTTTCTTTGCTTTCCATAGCATAAAAAGGTCTTTTTGTTGTAGGGTAATGAGTTACAAATACAAACTCGCTACCATACTTTTCCTTCACATACTTATATATCAGTTTTTCCTCTTCTGGCTCTAAATCTTCGAAGTCTTTTATAGGTCTATTATATTCCCTACTCACTATCTCCTTTATCTCAGAAAATTTATATGCTGGTATTGTAGTTATTTGTGGCAACGTTATCTCAAGTAATTTTAGCTCATTCTTATAGTTTTCTTCTAAAAAGTTCATTATATATTTTAGCAAAGCTACTTCTATTTCCATTATCTCCTCAAAACTTTCTATAAATCCCATTTCAGCATCCAAGCTTATATATTCATTTATATGCCGAGACGTATCATGTTTTTCCGCTCTATACACCGCTCCTACTTCAAATACTCTTTCATAAACACCTACCATAATTTCCTTATAAAACTGTGGTGACTGCGCTAATACTACCTCTTTTTCAAAATAATTAATTTTAAAGACATCTGCTCCGCCTTCTGCACTACCTGATACTAGTTTAGGTGACTTTATCTCAGTAAAGCCTGCATTATTCATAAACTCCTTAAATCCCCTGATTATGCCTTCTTGTAGCTTAAATATAGCCATTTCTTTTGGATGTCTTAGTGCCACTATTCTATTATCAAGTTTACTTACCAAATTAAGATTTAACTCCTTTTTATTTATAATTATTGGCATCTGTTCTTTCGGTTTAGACACTATTTCTATATTCTTTACTTTCAGTTCATATCCAAGCTCTTGTTTTTCTTCTTTTACTAATATCCCTGTTATTTTGATCCATTCACCTTCTTTTACTAATATCCCTGTTATTTTGATCCATTCACCTTCTTTTACAATGGATATATCTGTTTCTTCTACACATTGGATCAAACCTTCTTTTGTTCGTAATATTATAAATCTAAACGAACTCATTTCCCTTATTTTATGGACACTTCCTCTTATTATCACTTCTTTTCCTTCATATTCTTTTAAATTGTAAATAGAAATTTCTTCTCTTACTTTGCTATAAATTTCCTTCATTTTAATCGACTCCTTTCTGTTCTTAGTTTAGTTTTTTTATTATCATTATCATCGTCATCATCATCTCCCATGACAACCACCTCCTTAACTGTAATTAAAAAAGACGCCACAATCACTCGTCAAAGACGAGATTTCCCGTGGTGCCACTTTGTTTGAAAAGTTTCCTTTTCCGCTCTATATCTTAACGCGATGAACGTATAGTTTTCTATCACTCAAAAGGTGTCACATAAGTGTTATCACTTATCTTCCTTATCATTGTTTTAAATATAACAAAAAATCCAATCTAAGAAGTCTGTTACGACTCCAAGATTGGATTTTCCAAGCTTGTGTAGCTTTGCGCCTGTACCGCTAAGTATCAACTTAGGTACACTCGTAAATTATTACTACTATTATAATATGCAATTTTCTTATTGTCAATACATATATATAATTTGTTACTTTTTTGTAATTAAAATTACTTCTTAAATATTCCAAATGCTTTGCCCGTTGGTAAGAAAATTCTACCAAAATGAGCATTTAATACTGCTGCTGCCGAAGCATAAAAAGATAGTAATGCAATGATAAGTTCTGAGTATGCCGCTAGTTTATGTGATACTTCAGGCATAATACCAAAAGATGTTGCTGCAAGTCCAATGAATAATAAATCAATGAAAAAGAAAATCATAAATAACACTTTATTAGTCTCCATTGCACCTATTGTCATAAATACAGAAAATATTAAATATCCTACAAATGCAACGCCTAATTGCCTTGTATCCACCTTACTAGCCAATTCCTGTCCAAATACTCCTGCCTGGATAAGCCAAGAAGTTGCCACTCCAAACCAAAAAAATGCATATCCTCCGAATGCTACTGTTCCAAAAACATTTTGTCTCTTTGAGTCATTAATACACGCAAATAATTGTGCAAATCCCCCCAAAAAAATTGCCCATGGTATTATAAAGGCAGTCCCGTCTGTAATACCAAGCTTCTGTGATGATGCTACTAATGTTACCATTGCAAGTCCAAATAACCCTAACGCCGATGGATCTGCGTTTACTACTTTTACGTCCTGTGTTTGATTTGTGCTCATGTTATCCTCCTGATTTTTATATTATGCAATACAATATATTAATTTATCAGAAAAAATGACAATTGTCAAATATTTTTTCTTGCTTTTTTATGTTCTTTTTAATGTTTTGTATGTTTTTTATCTCTTTCAGGGTCGGTTCCTTCTTTTTAGGAACTGTCCCTTTTATTAACCTTCGAATTAGTAACTTTTGTATTATAGTTCTTTATTTCTTGACTTGGTTTAATATCTTCTTATGTATTTGTTTTTTTCATGAGGACAGTTCCTAAAAAGAAGGAACCGCCCGCTTTAATTCAAGTCATATATTACCGGTACCTTGCAGTATGAATATTAAAAATCAGTTCCCTCACACAGGTTAATACCTAAAATTAAGTATGTTTATATTAGAAAAGCCCATCTAAGGCATTTTCTAATTGAAGCTCGTTATCGTGTACGCCGTTGCTGGTGTCGCTCCGCTCTCAGCCCCTAACGTCATACTTGACGAGCTTAAGTATAAAGCCGGACGAACTCCCACATCACCGTAATGGGTTCCGTTGCCACTGCTGTTTACAGCACCGCCTGAGCTTACATAACGAATACTACATGAAAAAGCTGGATCAGCATCTCTTGTCCAATAATATAATGCAGTACTATCATTAGCTGGATCACCTACATAATTACTTTGATCTCTAGCTTGCTGTGTTGTATATGCTATTTGATAGTCTGTTTCTGTACTTGGATGTACTAATACTCCATCTACATAATCTGCTAACTCACCTAAACTTGATATAAATACTGTATCTATTGTGTTTTTATACCATGCTGTGTTATAGTTATTCCCTGGTGCCACTGATACTGATTCATCTACTCCCGTACTATTATATCCGTGTGCTGCATCTCCTCCATCATGTCCATCTAGCGCATTATATACTATTGTTCTATGTGTTACATCTACTATCTGTGCTCTTTCTTCTGCTGTTAAATTTGTAAGAAATCCTGCTTCTGTATCATATGTGTTTACTGCTCCACCGCTTGGAGCATGAAACCATACATTTGCTGCATTTGGTGCTTGCGTTGTCCATGCCACTGTTGCTTCATTACTGTTCAGCCATTCTCTTATATTACTATTGCCCCAGTAATTACTACCGTAATCGTCCCTAAAACCATCCCCTCCTGTATTCCCCGGTTCTTTTGCGTCATACGGTTTCATTGTTATTATTCTGTCTGCAAGCAGTAGTAGTTCTTCCCCTTCTTTTGTTGCATCTATTTCTTGCTTTTTGATTACTCTCCATATTATTGGTTCCGTTGTTATTACAGATGTTTCACTATTTTCTGCTGTATAGTTTCCGAATTGTATGTATGCTCCTTCTGCTATTGTTACTGGTGGCGATTCTCCTCCACCTCCGCCTCCACTTGCTATTCCTGTTACTTCTACTACTGTTTTGTTTACTGATGCATTTCCTACTGGCCCTACTGTTACTATATATGCTCCTGCTTGTGGTCCTGATGTTAATGGATTGGTTGGTATTTCTTTTATAAATCCGTTATCTACCATCAACTGTGTTATATTCGTTGTCTCTGGTGGCACTGAGTCTACTGACAAAAGATATGCATTCCCTTGTTGCTGCAGCAGTCGTACATTCTCATTATGTGCTATCTGCTTTGATATTTCGCTTTTGTTTGTAAATATCGGTATTGCTATTGTTGCAAGTGCCGCTAGTATTACTAGTACTGCAAGTAACTCAAGTAATGTAAATCCTTTTTTATTGTATCTTTTATACTTCAACTTTCCATTTTTAATTTTCAACCTATTCCCTCCTCTAGTTTAGCATTTTTGCCTTACATTATGATTTTGGTTATCCTAATTTGTCGCATCCACTTAGTTCATGTATTAGTTCTACTACTATACCTAAGTCTATATTTGCAAAATACGCTAGTCAATTCTTAGTATGTTGCAATTACAAAGAGTCCACCTAATACTATTGTAACAAATATCTACATTATTTGCAATAGATTAAAAAGTTTTTCGTGAAATTCGACTTATTTCTCTCTCTTGCATTTCTGCTTCATCCTAGCAATATTATATTTTGCTGATGCATCATCAGCCTTATATTCAAGCATCTTCTGATAATATTTTAACGAATTTTTATAATCATTTTCGAGTTCATATATTTTAGCTATCTGATTCATTATAGTTATATTATTTGGCTGAATTTCAAGTACTCTCATAAAATTTTTTATTGCCTCTTTATAATCAGCAAGGTTTTCTTCAAGTAAAACTGCAAGATTCATTCTTGCATATATATTATCCTCTGCTTTAATTGAGTTTTCATAACATTCTTTAGCCTTTTTATAATCATTAAAACAAGTTTTATATATATTACCAAGATTAAAATATACTCCAAAGTCTTTATCAGTTATCTCTATTGCTTTTTCGTAGCATTCTTTAGCTTTGTCTGGATCATTAAGCTCCTTTAGGTACAAATTGGCCATATTATTGTATGCTGAAAAGTGTTTAGGATCAATTTCTATAGCTTTTTTATACAATACTATTGCTTCCTCTACATTTCCCGTTGTTTTCATAGTAATTATCGCTTTATTATAATAAACCCTCTCATCTGCCTTGCCTGCTGCAATCAGCATATCATAATACCCATATGCCTTTGTATAATTATTAAAATGTTTGGTATAAATTACTGCTAGATTAAAGTATGCCTCGTAAGATTTTTCATCTAGCTCAATCGCCCTTTCATAATACTTACAGGCTTTGCTGTACTCCTCATAATACTCTTCTAATAATATAGCATATTCAAAGTTTTCCTTCGCATTATTTAAGGTTATAGTAAGTGCTTTATCCATCAGTTCTCGTGCTTCTTTAAACTGCTTCCTACGGTAAATCGTATTTGCTTTGAGCGTTAAGTAATTTTTAGTTTCACCATATTTTTCTGCAAACTTAGACAACTCCGTATCCTTCTCTAAATCATCTTGAATAGCTTTTATTTTAAAAAGCTCAATACACTCATTAAGTTTTTCATGTTCTGATAATTGTAGTAAATCTTTATAGTAATTATCATAAAGTTTATCTAATAATACATACCGTTCTCCATTTTCTACTTTTTCATCCTTGTATATATATATTGCATGTTCTTCATAAGTTTTTGGCATAGATACATGTTCTACAGGACTCGAAACATAAAATAAAAGTACTGAGTCATCATCAAGCTCTTTCTGCTCATTTCCACGAACTTTTAGACTCTTCAAATTGAACTTCTCTTTTTTGTCAAGTTCTTGTCTTATAATTATTATACCAACATTTTTAAAATCCACAACCAGTTTCTTAATATCTTCTGCATTTTCTTTACTATAAATTATATAATATCTTTTCTCCATGTCATCCTCCTTTTTGCGATTATCCCTCAAACTCCCTCTTCTTTGTAGGAGGGAACTTTGTTTATCCCTCCCCTGCGAAGGGGAGGTTAGGTGGGGTCACATTATTTTGATTCTTATTCTATGACCCCCTCTAACTCCCCCTTGACAGGGGGAGGACCTTAACCCCAATATCCTACATAGCCCCATCACTCAAATAAGCTATATATTTCCTTCTCAGACAGTGCAACTATTGGGCTTGTATCTTCTTTTATTACTGAATCTATCAATTCCTTCTTCTTTTGCTGCATCTCATATATTTTTTCCTCTATCGTTCCTTTTGTGATTATTTTTATCACTTGTACTACATTTTTCTGTCCTATACGATGTGCCCTGTCAGTAGCTTGAGTCTCAACTGCTGGGTTCCACCATGGATCATAATGTATTACGGTGTCTGCGCTAGTTAAATTTAATCCTGTTCCTCCTGCTTTTAAAGATATCAAGAAAATTTTTATCGACCCATTATTGAACTCATTAACTAAATTTAGTCTTTCACTTGACTTCACGCTACCGTCTAAATACAGATACTCTATACCTTTTTTCTTTAATTCATCTTGTATTATTTTAAGCATAGATGTAAATTGTGAAAAAATTAATGCCTTTCCATTTCTTTCTACTATCTCATCTACAAGCTCATTTAACAACTCTAGTTTACCACTTCCGCCTTTATATCCTTCGGCAAAAACTGCTGGATGACAGCATATTTGTCTTAGTCTCATAAGAATTGCGAGTATTTTTATCTTGCTTCTAGCGAATCCCTCGTTTTGTATCTCCTCACTTATTTCTTTTTTAGCTTTGCTTAGCTCTGCTACATACATTTTCTTTTGCTCTATTGTAAGCTCAGTTATCATTTTGGTTTCTATCTTATCAGGAAGTTCTTTAAGTACATCTTTCTTTAACCTCCTTAATATAAAAGGAGCAACATGCCTATTTAAATTTTCTAAAGTCTTTTTGTCATTATCATGAATTATTTTTCTGTCATATTTAGTTAAAAACTTATTATATGAATGCAAATAACCAGGAAGTATAAAATCAAATATCGACCACAACTCGAGTAAATTGTTTTCTATAGGTGTTCCTGTTAGTGCAAATCTTCTTTTTGCATTCAATATCTTTGTGGTCTTCGCAGTTATCGAAGTGTGATTTTTTATATGCTGTGCCTCATCTAACACTACATATTCAAAAGTCTTTTCTTCATACAAATGCCCATCTCTCCTAATTAGGGGATAAGAAGTAATAAGTATATCATACTCACGATAATTTTCTAAAACTATTCTTCTCTCACTTTTATTTCCTGATATTATCCCTACTTTAAACTTACCATTCGCAAACTTTTCAATCTCAGATTGCCAGTTATACACAATCGAAGTCGGAGTTATAAGTAAATTAGGATGCTGCTTCTCGCTATTTACTGAAAGTAAGAACGATATAAACTGAAGCGTTTTCCCAAGCCCCATATCATCAGCAAGTATTCCTCCAAAATTATAATTATCGAGAGTCTTAAGCCACTTGTACCCTTCTTCTTGATATTCACGGAGTATACCTTTTACTACAGCTGGTACCTCATGTTTTATATGTGTCCCCGTCCTTATGTCTTTAATCAGCTTGCTAAGTATCTTATCTTTATCCAAAATAAAATTATCTAAGCTTTTTAGTTTGCTATCAAGATACATCAGCCTAAATATAGGTATTGTTATTTTTTCAGCCAAAAGCTTTTTATCACTTATATCTAAATCCTCAATAATTTCATGCATCTGCAATATATTTTCATCATTCAAATTTACAAAGCTACCATCTTTCAGTCTATGATATTTCCTTTTTTGTTTAAACGCATGTAAAATGTCACGGATTTCTTCCTTTTTTATATCACCGTAATCAAAGGTAATATCCAATAAATTATTATCTCCCATTCGCGTACTAGCTTTAAAGCTCGTTTTTGGATTTACCTTTATCATCTTAAAATCATCACTATAGTATATTTCATCAATCTTTAATTTTAACTCCTCAAGGTCATTACTTATAAAATCATATATGTAATCCGTATTATCAAGTATATAAATGTCATCACTCACACCAAATCCAACGTTTTCTACACACATCTTTATTTCGGTCTCTCTTTTTTCATCTCTCATTATTATCTTCTCTGTTTTTTCAGTAGCAAGCGGATTTATCCTTTCCCCACCATAAACGTATTCAAGTTTTATACTTACTCCATCTTCGTATTTATCTAAATACGCAGTTGCAATCAAGTCTTCTTTTACAATATTGTCAGACAAATTCTTTGCAATAGCAAAATTTTTAGCAACTTTATTCATGTTAGAAACTATCACTGCAATATCTTCGTGTCTGCACTTTCCTAGATTTACGTTACCATCATTTTCTCCCATATATCGGACAAACTCATACTTTGACTTTTTTTCATCCGACACATACCATATTTTCTGTTCCGAATTTGCACTATTCCCATAAACTAAGAAGCTTCCACTAGATACCATTGGTATCATACTCTTGGTTCTCTCACCATTATATTTTATCCTTGTATCATCCTTATCCTTTTCAATCATAACATTCAGTTCAAGATTTTCATCTTCTATTATAGCATTTTTTATTACTACATATCCATCTTCATAGTCAAAAGGTATTCCCCATCTATATAAAACCCTTAAAAAACTCTCTGCCGCCCTATCATTTAAGAAAATCTCTCCTCTATTAGCTGATTGATAATCATACGATCCATCTAAAGACCTCTCATATATATACTCTATAAGCTTTTTCGAAGTCTCGCTCAAAAAGTGATCCTTTGGATTATATATAAGTTTTTTTGCAAATTCATAACTTGATTTTCGCATAAAACTATCTGCAAATCTCGATATATGCTGCATCTTATATTCTCGTGCACCATCTTCTCTTACCATGAAAGTGACTTCCATAGGGTTTTGCCTGCCATATCTATTAATTTCCCTTCTTATCATCGGCTTAATAATAACTTGTTTTCTATCTTGCAACACAATCTCAGGTGCAATTATTCTTTTTAAAGCCTCAAGTCTATCATTCCTAAATATGTTTTTCATAGGTTGTATATTATTTTCATTAAAGCTTTTTTGTACTGTTCCTTCATTAGAAAAGGCAAGCAATATAGCAACTAAATGCTTACACAGTCCTGGATACAAATAATACGCAGGGCACGTGCACTCGAATTTTTTAATCTCAGCAAAACTTCTATCTTCAAATATTACGGTCTGATAATACTCGTCTCTTCCTTCTACAGCACCCACTACCTTAAGCTCATCATCATAATACTCCATACTCGAAATATTCCCATCCAAATAATAGTCTACACCATCACTATAGGTCTTGTCTCTAGTCGCCTCATGTCTTACCATGCTCAAATTTAATAATTGCTTTTCCCTTAAAATTCTTCTCATATATGATGCCCCTTATATATTTTTTAGCACTACCTGTATATTTTTTTAACATTTAGATTATATCTTCAAGCGATATTAATTGTATTTTCTTATCTTTCCTTGATTCTTGCATTAATGCTTCTTCAAACCCAGATTTTGAAAACAAATAATAATATTTTTCAGTAGCAGTACTCGTAACTAATTCGCTCTTTCTTACTAAATCCTTATATACACCTAATTTCATTTTTTCATTTTTCCATTTACACTCTGCAAATACATATTTATTTCTATTGTTTCCCACTATATCTATCTCTTCTTGCTTCTTCTCTTCCTTATTATTTCCCCACCAGTTGCCAATATTGGCTATTACAAATGGAGTCTCATCATTTCTATTTTTTTTGTTTAAATATTCTTTACATACCTCTTCAAATATATGTCCTATATAGTCACTAAAATATATTTCTATTTCATCTTTGTATAAATAATCTATCTTACCCTGCTCGATAAGCCTCAAATTTTTATATACAAACCTATAATAAAACAAGAAATAATTATCACTTATTTTATAATAACTCTTTTTCGTATTTTCATCTTCACCAAAAGATATTTCTCTTTTTATTATCCTTATTTCTCTTAAAACCTTAACATACTTGGATACTTTATCTCTTTCTTCCCCGATTTTTGTAGCTATTTCATTTATTTTTGTATAGCCACTTGCTATTGCTTGTATTATTGAGTTATATACATTTACTTCCCTAAGTTCTTGTTTTAAAATGTTTTTTGCCTCATCAAAGAGATAAGAGCTTTTATCTAATATATTTTTCTTAAGGTTTTCTTCAATCGTTAATTTATCATCAAACTTGATTAAATATTGAGGCGTTCCCCCTAGTATTGCATATGCTTTTATTATATCCTCTTTATTATAGTTTTCGAAAAATTTGGCAACTTCATAAATACCAAAAGGATTTATTTCAAATTGAGCTGTTCTTCTCCCAAACAAAGGACTCTTATATGCTAATACTTCATTTTCCATAAAGCTAACTGATGACCCACAAACTATCATAAATATTTTAGTTTTTATCAGTTTTTGATCTATAATATTTTGCAAAAAAGATAAAAATCCGTTGTTTGTGGATGCTATATACTGAAATTCATCTAATATAAGTACAAGTCTCTCATTCTCTGCCTTTTCTATTATAAAATCAAAAATGTCTTTATAGTTCGAAAAATTGGGCATACTTTTAGGTAAATCAAAATAGTCTATAAGAGCTTTTGTAAAATTTTCTAATGTCGTTTTTTCATTAAATTCTTCACCCGCTATATACAGATTTTTCTTATTTTTTACTAATTCATTTAAAATCGTTGTCTTTCCTACTCTTCTACGCCCATACATTACTATAAACTCAAATTTATCACTTTTATAATATTCCTCAAGCTTACCTATTTCATATTCCCTTCCTATAAACACATCGTCACTCTCCCATATATAATAACTCTAAAGTAACTTACTCTAGAGTTATTATATATTTTCTTTTTATTTTTGTCAATATTTTTCTCTATTGACATTATATTATAATTCTATTTCTTTTGGGTCACTATCTTTTTTATCTACACTCCACATCTCTTTTTCATGATCAAAATCTGCAATCTTTTCAATAGGTTGTTTGAGATACTTGCCTTCTCCGACCACAGCTATCTCCCCATCTGGCAAAAGTATTTCCCCTGTACACTCAAATAATCTACTACTGTTTTTCACAAGCCTTCCTACCACCCTTAACTCCTGATTTAAAGGTACTGGTTTTTTATATCTTATCTTAAGCTCCATGGTAACTCCCCATGTATCTGCTTCTGTTATATTGATTACCCTACCCATCGTCTCATCTAATATAGTCGCAGATATCCCCCCGTGCAATCTTTCAGGATAGCTCTGATGTTCTTCCCTAGGTGTAAAAACTGCAACCAATTCCCCTGTATTTATCTCATAAAACGAAGCCCAAAGACCCGCCCCATTATTAAGCCCACACACAAAACACATCCTACTATTATTCTGTTTGCCTAAAACCCTATATTTCATACTATGTATCATTCCTTTTATTTTGATAGTATTTCATCTAAATTAAATATACCATTTTTTTATTGCAATAGCAATAAAAAAATGGTATATGTTCATGCTAAAAACTAAATTTTAAATTTTCCAACTGATTGTTTTAAATAGCTCGCTTTATTTTCGTTTTGCTCAATACATTCTTGACATTCTTTAACGTTTTTTACTATTTGTTCTATTTTTGATGTTAATACATTTACATCTACCGCACCATTAGATGCTAGATTTGATACATCATTTATAGAGTTAATCATAACTGCTAGCGTATTTGTTAATATTCCTGCAGTATCGCTCAAGTTTCCAACCATATTAGTCACATACTCTGCATCTTTTGTATATTTTTCACCAACATTAACAAACATCTCATAATCTTTAACTACTTGTGTATCCATAAATTCTAGTGCTTCATTTGAGCTCTTTGTTAAATTATATACTGAATCATTAACTATCTTAGTTATTTTCTGTATTTCATTAACGGTTTTTTCTGAGTCCTCAGCTAGTTTCCTTATTTCATCTGCGACTACCGCAAATCCTTTACCCGATTCTCCCGCTCTTGCAGCTTCTATGGCAGCATTAAGTGCTAATAAATTTGTTTGAGATGTAATCTGAAGTATAACACTCGAAAGCACATTTATTTGTTCTACTGCTTTAGATTCTCCTATTGCATTTCTGATTTTTTTATTTACACTTTCTAATATTTCATTTGCTATCTTCTTTGAATTTTCTGCACTGTTTTTCAATTCATTTGCTCTTATATTAATGTCATTTGAAGCTACTCTGCCTTCCTCAGTTTTATTTCTTATTTCCTTAATAGACGATGATATTTCTTCGGATGTATTATTGAGTTCTTCTGCAAATGCAGCTGTTTCTTGCATCTTAGCTGCAAGTTCTTGTGTTGTTGCTGATACTTCATCTGTTTGTATATTTAAATTAGCTATTGTTTTATTTGCTTGTCCTGTCCCCTCTGTTATATCACCTGCCGCCGTTTTAACATCACTTAGAAGTACTTTCATTGAATTATTTATATTTTTTAATCCTCTTGACAGCTCTCCTATTTCATCAGAACGAGTCTCGCATTTTTCATCACAATTAGCAGTTGAGAAGTCTCCATTTGCCATTATTTTAGATTGCTCCGATACCTTATTTATGGGATTAATTATGCTTTTTTGAAAAATAAATAATACTAATCCTAATAATAAAACAATTACTATAATCATAATTTCTGTGGTACTTATAAGAGTTGAGAGTACTGTAACTATCGCGTCATTGTCGAATTCTATATGTATTATCCCTACTGGTTTTCCAACGTAATTTTTAAGCTCACTTTCTATTATATTTTTCATTACATTACCATTTTTTATAGAGTTCATGTATGACTTACCAGCTTTTATAAGTTCTTTATTATCTGTCAGTATTTTTATATCTTTTGACGTTGCAATTAGTTCACTATCTTCACCCTTAATTGCTAGCTCTGCCCCCATTATCTTTTTACCGCCTTCTAAACTGTTTGGGGTTATCTTTCTAGCTGTAAAAAGCAACCCATAATGATTTTTAAATTCAGTGTCGTCGGCATTTATTATTTTTCCAACTCCTATGAAATACAGCCCATCTGGCATATTTTCAATACCGCTAGTAAAATTAACATTGTTCGAAATACTTTTTACCTCTTCAAAATCACTATAAATAATATCTTTCCAAGCATCGGGTACACCTGCATTTGTAACTGATTTGTTATTATTATCAAGCACAGCCATCACCTCAGTAAAGGAGTCCTCTGCTTGACTTACAAAAAGATTTTCTTCTATCCATTTACTATCCCTATTTGCTGTTGCATCACCGAGTTCAGTCCAAATCGATAATGCTTCTATTGTACCTTTATGCTGTTCAGATAAATAATTTATGTATGACTCAAATCCCTTCATTTTATTTCGGGATTCTTCCTTACTTACCGTATCCATACTAGCATCTATAGTAGCATACATACCTAATATGCTTGTTAAAAATAATAGTGATACAATTACACCCATTATTAAAACTTTCATCTTTATTTTCATTATTTCTCCTCCTTTTATTACTTTCCTACATATTTTATTATATCAGATTATTAGACTTTTTACAACAAAATTCGAATGTTTTGCATTTACTAATATATGCTATAATTTGCTACACTTATAATCTGGTTAAAAGGTTTTAATATGTAAATACTACAATTATAATATTGTTTTTGGAGGTTAATGCATGGATATTAAAAGAATTGAGAAAGTAATGAGTTCTAAGGGGGTTGTTAATGTTGAGTATAAAAACATGCCTGTATGGATTTTAGATATAGATAGAAATGATGATAAAGTTATTATTGAAGGAGTAGAAAATAAGAGCTATATAGATAAAGTTGATGCTGAGAGCTTAGAAGAAAAATAATATTTAAAATCAGATTAATAACTTACTCCTATTTAATAAAGAATCAAACAAAATTGCTTGATTCTTTATTATGTTATCTTATAATTTTGAATCTCCACCAATTATAAAATCCCATCTTGACTTTTCAATTTAAGCCTGTTATCGTGTAAGCCGTAGACGCTGTTGCACCAGTCTCTGCTCCTAATGTAATATTTGAAGAATTTAAATACAAAACTGGACGAATCCCGTAATACCCGCGATTTGCGGCGCCGGTACCCAGCATGCCATCCGAGTAAACAAGACGAGTAATATACGAAGCGTCTGGGTATGCATCCCTTGTCCAGTAGTCAAGTGGTACTGTATCGTTAGCAGGGTCTCCTCCATAATTACTTTGCGTTCTTGCCTCTGGTGTTGTATATGCTATTAGATAATCTGTTACTGTACTTGGGTGTGTTAATTCCCCATCTACGTATGTTGCTAGTTCTCCTAAGCTTGGTAAGAATATTTTGTCTGTTGTAGTTATATAGTATGCTGTGTTGTAGTTTGTTCCTGCTGCTACTGATTCATCTGCTCCTGCATTATCATATCCATGGTTTACACTTCCTCCATCACTTCCATCTAATGCATCATTAACTATGGTATTATTTATTACAGATACTATTTTGTTATATTCTTCATTACTAAAATTATTAGTGTTTAAAAATCCTGCTTCTGTATCATAAGGGTTCACTGCTGAACCACTTACAAATACGTGTGTTGAATCTGGTTTTTGTGTGCTATATACTACACTGTTTGCACCTGCTGTACTGTTTAGCCATTCTCTTATATTACTATTTAACCAATTATTACTTCCCAAGTTTTTTCTATCTGCATCTGCTTCTGCTGCATCTTTTGCATCATATGATTTCATTGTTATTATTCGGTCACTTAGTAGCATTAGGTCTTGGGTTCCATTGCTGTCTATATCCGTTTTATTTATTACTCTCCATACTATTGGAGCTCCACTACTATTTATTCCATTATATTTTCCAAACTTTATATAATTTCCTACTACTAGACTTTCCCCTGTATTGGCTAGTACTATATTTTTGCTTGCTGATGTACTTTCTAGTCCACCCACAGTGGATGTTGCTGCTCCATCTGCTACACTTATGCTTTGTGTTACTCCTACTCCTGTGTTAGTAACTACTAGTGTGTATACTGCACCACTTCCTGCGAATGCTCCTTTTGTTCCATTTGTTACTGTAACGTCTGTTATGTCAAAATTCGTTACACTTGCACTAAATGTAAATGTGTATGTTATACTTGCTGCATTTGTTGTATCTGCTGTATCTGCTGTTATGCCTAGGGTGGGCGCTACTGGTCCGTTTAGCTTTACTGTTGCTTTACCTGATACTACTTCTACGGCATATGTATTGAGTGAGTTTATTGGATATGTCGGTCGGTCTTTTATAAATCCCTCTGTTACCATTGCATCTATTATGTCTGCTGAGTCAGCTACTGGTTCATGACTTAGCATGTACATCTGTGCCTGTTGTCGTAACATATGAAGATTCGTATTGTGTGCTACCTGCTTTGCCTCATCACTTTTGTTTATAAAGATTGGTATCGCAATAGTTGCAAGTGCTGCAAGTATTACAAGGACTGCGATTAGCTCTAGCAAGGTAAAACCCTTGTTTTTATCTCTAAATTTTTGATTTTCTATTTTCAAGTCCCTCTACACCCCTTTTGTCAGTATACCAATATCATATATCTCTATTTTTGTAATTTCGGTTTTTTATCCATCCGTCATATTATATCATTTTATGTCGAAATTTACAATCCGCTTTATACATAAAATTATAAAGTTTTGATATTAAAATCAGTAAATCTTCCATATTAAATAAAAAGAAAGCACATACTAAAAGTTTGATATAATGCTATGTCATAAACAAAACATTATATCAAACTTTTAGTATGTGTCTAAATGAATTCCCAGTACCTCAGAAAACAAAAAAGGCAAACTTATCCTTATTAAAAAATTCCAGTTATTTTCATATCCTCGCTACTATGCTTCTCCATTTTCCTAATTCCTTTATTTCCACTACCTCAAACTTTTTAAATGCACTTAGTACTTTATCTAGTTTATCTTCTGCTATTCCACTAGATATGAAGAGTCCACCTTTTTTAATATTCTTATCTATATACCTGCTTATATCTATTACTACTTCTGATATTATGTTGGCTAGTACTACATCAACTTCGTAATTACCCCTCATGCTTAACCAATCCCCATACAGTAGCTCGATATTTTCTATATTATTCAGTTTCAAATTATCCTTTGCTGTTTTTAGCAAATCTTCATCTATCTCATTTACAATAATGTTATCTGCTCCAAGTTTTGATGCGAGTATCGTGAGTATTCCATCGCCTGCGCCTATATCTATTACTTTATCACCTTTTTTTATATATTCTTTCACGAGTTCTATACACATTGTAGTAGTCTCGTGTGCTCCATCTTTAGGAATCATGCCACCATTTAATTTTATTAGTATTTCATTCTCTTTTACTTCATAATCTTCCCAAGCTGGGGAAATAACAATGTCCCCAAACTTCATTGTTGCATACTGCTCTTTCCAGCCGTCTTCCCATGCAGCATCGCTCACTTCTTTTGCTTCTACATATATATCTTTAAAATCTCTAAACATTGCTACTATACTTTGAACTTTCTCTTCATCTTTTTCAAAGTAAATTTCTATCTCTAGTTTATCTCCTACATGGTTTTCCAATTCACTATCATCAGTCCAGACCTTAGTCTCAAAAACTTCTGATTCGTTTTTCTCTACAAAATCATAGATTTCAAGATCATATAATTCACCTATTATCATATCAGCTTTGTTACTTGTGGACGTTATCGTTACTTTATTGAATATCATATGCATTGCCTCACAATCTCTTATTTGTTCCTCAATATCTTATTTTGATAATAATATGTACCTAACTCCGAAATATTTTTAGCATCTATTCTATCATCTTCAATTATATCATTGAACTTATCGAAGACAACCGAAATATCTTCTTTTATTATACTCTCTAATGCTTCAAATGTATGATTCAACTCTTTCCTCATGTCTTCGTCTGCTTGTACTTCTATATTATATGGTGGTATATTTTTCTCCATATCATATTGAATATTTTTAGCATTTGTCATGATTAGCTTATACATCTCACTTACCAACTTATTATCTATTCCTGTTTTTCTGCTGAATTCTTCCATTTCTTTATACATTTGATTTTCTCTGTCTGGTTGAAACATTGGTAAGTTACCTTTCAGTTTTATCTCTGCAACTATTGGTATCAATGACATTCTTAGTACTAACATATTTTTTATAAGACCATCTAACATATTTAATTCTTCTCTTACTAATTGTAATGACATAAGCTCCATCCTCCATTTAAATCATATCATATGACCCCAATATTCTAAGGTAAGAACATGCTCTTTTGATATGATTTAGCAATATTTTTATATGCTCTTCTTCCTTATCTCCTTCAAAATCAACTAAAAAAATATATTCCCCGATTTTTGTTTTTGCTGGTCTTGATTCTATTTTTGTTAGGTTTATCTCAAATAAATTGAATAATCCTAAAACCCTATATAATGCACCTGGGCTGTTTAATGTAGAAAATATTATTGATGTTTTGGCGTATTGCCTTTGTTGATCACTTTTTAAGGATATTAGTATAAACCTAGTTTGATTTGTAGATTCGTCTTGTATATTTTCTTTTATTATTTTTAAATTATAAACTTCTGCACATGCTTTATTAGCTATAGCAACCGAATTTGGAAATCTATAAATCTCTTTTGCGGCTAAAGCAGTGCTAGCTGTTTCTATTATTTCTGCGTCTATCATATTGTTTGAAATAAATTTCCTGCATTGTGCTAATGCTTGAGGATGTGAGTATATCTGTTTTACATTTTTTAACTCTAGCGTTTCTACTGACAGAAGATAATGGTTTATTGGCAAAACTAGCTCTCCCTCTATAGTCAACTCATCGTTTTCTAAAATGGTATCTATCGTTTGGTTAACGCTTCCTTCTATCGAATTTTCTATAGGAACAATGCATTTATCAACTTGTCCTAATACAACAGCCGTTATCGTCTCTCTGATAGTTTTATATGGCTGCATCTCGTACTTGCCACTTGTATATGTGCTACAGGCTTCATAACAATATGTACCAACTGGTCCTAGATATCCAACCTTCATTGTTTTTCTCCTTCATTTATCAGTCTGTCCAAAACTACTATAAATTCCTTCATTTGCTCCAACGTACCAATAGAAACCCTTATATAATCATCCATTAATGGAAAGCCTGGTCTGACTATAAAACCTCTTTCTAATAATTCCTGTGATACTTTCATACCATTTCTCCTACAATCTATCATTATAAAATTTGTCTGTGAAGATATATATGAAATATCTAGCCTATCAAGTTGCTCGTACATGTAATTTAAAACTTGTGTATTATTTTTTACTACCATTTCTATAAATTCCTTATCCATGAGTGCCTTACATGCTGCATTTTGTGCTAATGTCGAAACGTTAAATGGATTTCTTACTTTATTTAACTCTACTACCATTTCCTCACTCGCAATTCCATAACCTACCCTAAATCCAGCTAGTCCATAAGCCTTGGAAAATGTTCTTAATATTATTATATTTTCAAATTCATTTAAGAAACTTATTGAATTTGGGTATTGTTTATCAGTTACATATTCATAATATGCTTCATCTAACACAACAGCTATATTTTTAGGTACACTTTTCAAAAAGTCTAGTTGTTCGTCTACTGTTATTATAGTACCAGTCGGGTTGTTTGGATTTCCAATGTATATTAATTTAGTTCTATCAGTTATTTTATTTATAATTCCTTTCAAATCAAAAACATCATTACTTAGAGGTATTCCTATAACTTTTCCACCCATAAGTTTTGCTTGCGTAAAGTAACTAGAAAACGAAGGTGTACAGGTTATTACCTCATCATCAGGACCTATAAATACCTGTGAAATCATCGATAATATTTCAACTGATCCGTCACCAAATATTAATTGTGTTTCTTTTATATTATGTTTTTGTGCTAACATCTCTCTTAACTTGGTGCAATTATTATCTGGATATTCTTCAATATTTTTGACATCATTCAAACACTGTAGAACTCCCTGTGAACAACCATATGGGTTTTCATTTGAAGCCAGTTTTGCGATCTTATTTATATTGAATTCTCTTTGTATTTCTTCTATAGATTTCCCTGGTACATAAGCCTTTATTTCTTCTAATATTTTTCTAAAATACATTGTCATACCACCTTTTATAAGTTTTTTTATCACATTAGAATGTATTATAACCCTTATTTTGTAAAACTTCAATACTTATATCCTTAGCTTCTTGATTTTCTACTAAAATCTTAAGGATTCCTTCAACATGTTCTCTGTTATTTACAACCTCAATATTTTTAATATTTATATTATTGCTACTGAGTATCGTTGCAACATCTGCTATAATGCCTGGCTTATCTTCAATTTCTACCATAAAATCATATGCTACATTATAAACAGAATTAATATTTTTAAAACTATCTCTATATTCCTTAGCTTTTGAAAAAAAATCTACAATTTCATTATTATCATTTATGGTTAAGCTTTCTCTAAAATCATATATTATTTCAAAAAATTTATCTAACACCTTTAAAACTTCTTGTTTGTTTTCCATACATATATTTTCCCACATTATAGGACTCGCTGATGCTATTCTTGTAATATCCTTAAAGCCCCCAGCTGCTAATCTATGCATATATTCTTCTTTATCATCAAGTACCTCTACCATATTTACAAGTGCTGATGCTATTATATGAGGAACGTGGCTAATTGCAGCAGTTATAAAATCATGCTTGCTAGCATCAATTATTATCGGTATGGCTTTTAGCTCAAGTACTATATCGTTCACTTTATCTAGTGCACATTGATCAGTATTTAATGATTTAGTAATAATATAATATGCATTTTCAAATAGAAAATCTTTCGAATTTTCATAACCTATTTTTTCTGAGCCCACCATAGGATGTCCACCTACAAATAACAGATTACTTTCAGTGTTTTCAAATGTTCCAACTATAGTTGACTTAGTACTACCTATATCAGTTATTATACAATCATTTTTTATGTATTTAGCTAATTGTGTTATATAATCACATATAAAACTAACTGGCGTACATATAAAAACAATATCTGAATTCGCAAATTTTTCATTTATGTTTGTAGAGTATCCATCAATAACTTTGTCATCAAACGCCCGTTTCAACGTTTCTTCATTACAATCAAATGCAACTATTTCACTAACTTTCTTACTTTTCCTGAGGGTCTTAGCTATTGAACCACCCATTAATCCAAGTCCTATAATTCCTATATTATTCATACGCCCTCCTGTTTTTCAAAGTTAAAAGTACAAATTAGATAATTATATTATTCATTCTCTACTATTTATTATCTGTTATCTGTTATTTATGTTTTGTAACTATAGCATAGTTATAATAGAAATTCAATATTTTTTATTTATACAAAAAGAAACGGCCCAACAAATAAACAAACTTATATATTGTCTATTTATCAAGCCTGTTTCTTGTACATTTTTATCTGTGTATTTTAAAAACTACTTAATCTTCTTCTCTTACACGATTTGTCGCTTCAGCTATCTCTTCTTCGCTAAGTCCTGTATATTCAGCTATCTGAGCTTTTGTAAATTTATTATTCAACATATTCCTCACTATCATCCTATTCCTTTTTCTTTTTTCTTCCGCTTTTCCTTCCGCTTTTCCTTCTGCTTTTCCTTCTGCTTTTCCTTCTGCTTTTCCTTCTGCCATTCCTTTTCTCCTAGCTTCATTTCTCATTGATGTCATATCTGATAAAAATATGGCTCTTCTTAATGCTCTGTCTCTTTCAATAGCATCTTGACTGACTTGTTCTAATGTTTCATGTGCCATTTTTATTTCCTCCTCTCTCTCTATTATTTTCTCTATTACTATTTTTTTACTCTCGTCATCCGCATCTTTTAGAAATGTCAACCATCTTTCTAGTCTATCCATTTTTTCTACATTCTTTTCGTTATCAAAAAACTTTCCTAATTCTATTATATGTAGCTCCATGTCATTTATATATTCAAAGTTTTCTTCTACTTCTTTTATTTTATATTTCGTATGATACTTCTTTATTTCTTGTATTAAATCGTCTTTTACTATTATTATTTGTATTACTTTATTTAATTTTTCATAGTCTTCACCACTTTTAAAGTCATCTATATACAATTTTGACCAATAATATAAAAATCGTTTTTTAAGGTTTTCATAACTTACAAGCTGCATCTCAATATCAATTTTTTCTCCCTTATTTGTTTTTACTTTTATATCTAATATAGACTGTTTATCTTCCTCATAATGCTTATCTAGATATGGATTTAAATAAATTATTTCTTTTATTCTTTCTTCTCCTTCTAAATTTAATATACTATTTAATAATCCTCTTAGCGCTATCCTACATTCATCTTTATCAAGACCAAATATTAATTTGAACACATAATCCACTTTAGGATCCATTAATCTGTTTTTCCCTATTGCCACTCAAATCTCCCCTTTGTTATTAGTTTGTACTTATATTATAATGTATTTCTATTTCTTTTGCAAGTAATCTTTTTGTTGAATTTTAATTTCTAAAATAAAATAAATTTCCTTGCATACATATATTATAAATATATATTGAATGGGAGTGGTATTATCGAACTTAACTATTGGCTCAACGTGCGAGTTCCTTATATTTCAGAATTACTTGAAGAAATTAATAAGGATTATTTTTTTAAAAATAAAACTATTGGATTTGCTGGGAAGGAGATAGTATATAAAGTGATTTTCAACCTCCGATGTGCTCTTTTTCCTGGAGTTTATGAGAAACACCCTATTGATGAAGATAATATCAATATTATTATTGGAAATAATTTAAGGGTTGCCGCAACTCTTATTAATAATTTAATCGAAAGGGCTTTAACAAATAATTGCGAAACCCTTGATTGTCAAAGTGCAAACTGTCGAAAATGCAAGGATAAGGCATATGAAGTTACTATGAAACTTATTGATAAAATGCCAGAAATAAGAAAGTTACTCAATTCTGATATTCAGGCCGCATACACGGGAGATCCTGCTGCTCATTCTTATGAGGAGATTCTTTTAAGTTATCCTTCTATAGAGGCGCTAAGTATATATAGAATTACACATGTATTGTATGATTTAGAGGTTCCGTTGATTCCTAGGATAATATCTGAATATGCTCATCAACTTACAGGCATAGACATTCATCCTGGCGCAAAAATAGGGGAGAATTTTTTTATGGATCATGGAACTGGAATTGTTATTGGTGAGACTTGTACTATAGGTAACAATGTAAAAATATATCAAGGAGTTACGTTAGGTGCAAAAAGTTTTCAGTTAGATGAAGAGGGTAATCCTGTCAAATCTGTGAAACGACATCCTGATATTGAAGATAATGTCGTCATATATGCAGGAGCTACAGTTCTCGGTGGTGATACGAAAATCGGACATGATTCGACTATAGGTGGCAATGTATGGTTGACCCATTCTGTAGAGCCTTACAGTAGAGTTTATAACTCTCAGCCTTTACCTACTATTAAACATGATATTACTGACTGATATAGACAATTTAATGAGATTTTTTCTACCCGACAAATAATAAAACCATAACATTTTTTCGTAATCATTATGTATTATTTAAAATAAATTTTCCCGATAGCAGAGCTGCGAGGTATCACGTTGTCATTGCGAGCGTTTTTTTTGCGAAGCAATCTCATCTTTTAAAAACGAGATTGCTTCGTCGAAAGAACCTCCTCGCAATAACAAAAAAAGTATTATAAAAAATTATAATACTTTTGCTCTATAATGTAATATATAACGGTTCGCCTTCACAAATTCTATAGCTAACTACTCACTATGATGTCTTTATCATACTAACCATCCGCCATATTACCCATCATCTCCATTTATATACTAGTTTTAGACCATTATATATCTTTCGGTGATATGTCACCTGCTACGCAAGTTTCATAAATATTAGCTCCCCATTATATCTTACATATATAGTATTGTCAATTTCAAGACTTTTATTCAATTTTATAATTTTTAAATTATATATTCCAAACTTCCTAGCCAACGTCCTAATTCACTCTTTAGTTTCCTCTTTCTGTTTCATACGACCATGTATTTATTCCACCTATATTATAGACATTCTCATATCCCATTTTGTACAATATCTCATATGCGACTCTGCTTCTACTACCACTTCTACAGTATATATAAATAGTAGCCTGCTTGTCTGGTATTTTTTGTAGCATTACTTTTTCATCTATCTTATCTAATGTAACAAGAATACTTTTAGGTATATGAAGCTCTTTGTATTCTTCTGGTGTTCTTACATCTAATAAAATAATATCTTTATTTTCATCCATATTCTTTTTAGCTACTTTTTGATCGAGAGTTCTTATTTCTGCTTTCAAATCTTTCACCTCATACCTTTCTACGTCTATTTTGTTTTCTATTGTAGGTTGCATCTCTATACCACCTACAAAACCTGCAAACATTAATGCTGACAATACTATTATTACCATATCCACAGACTTTCACTCCCCGAGTTCTAATCATTTATTTCTAATCATTTAAAGTTACTAACGGAGAAATTTCCTATTACATAAAAGAGGGCACAAAACCTTTTCAAGTTTTAGTACCCACACTACCAGCAATAATCAAATTTTATTTGTTTTCTATGTCTGGCATTGCTTCTTTAAACTTTTCAACTATTTCATCAGATGTATTTAGGCTTGCTGCTATATATCCGACAGAAGTAAGTTCATCTACTTTATAAGCTCTTTCTAAATCAGCCATCTTATAATCAGTTCCATCCAATACTTTTGCAATTGATGCTTCATCAGACGCAACTATAAACACATCCGCTTTCCCGTCAAATACACTTTCAATACTTGCTTTCTGACTAGGTGCGCTTATTACATTTTTGCCGACTTCAAATCCTTTACTTACAAGTCCTTCTTCTGTAAAGTCTTGTGCTACTGTAGCAACTTTATATTTTTTAGCATCTTCTAAACTTGATATTTTTACATCAGCTTTAGTTTTAAGTTTATACATATATACATTGTCAAACGCTACTGGCTTAATCCATTTAAACATTTTCTCACGCTCAGGAGTTCTATTAATAGTATATATAAGTACATTCTCATCATTTGAAGCCATATCATATGCTTTTGACCAGTCATACACTTTTATTATATCTGTACTCAGTCCTAGTTTGTCTAATGCCTGCTTAACTAACTCAGTAGAAGTTCCTTTAAGCTCTCCATTTTCATCTAAATAATTTGTAGGGGGATAGTCCTCTGTAACTATAGCTATCTTACTTAAATCTACTGTGTCCTCTACTGTTTTTACTTCTTCTTTTGTTGTGCTTGTTTGTTCTTCTGTTTTTAAGTTTTCTTTTGCCCCACAACCTACTAAAACTGTCACTACTACTACCATCATTAAAAATGAAATTAATACTTTTTTCATTTACCTTCCTCCTTCGTTTTGTTTGATTTAGTTTTTGTATCTATGTTTTACTACATAAATACCTATATTTTAAACACTTTAACATCTTCAACTAATTTTTCAACACTTTCTCTGATTTTTATAGATTGATCATATATATCTTGTGTCTTCTCATTTAATGTTTGCGCTTTTTCAGCTATATTTCCTGTAACATGAGCCGATTCTTCATTTGAAGTTGCTATCTCTCTTATATTTTTAACCATTTCTTTTATATCACTCAATAATTCTCCTGATGTAGTACTAAAATCACTTACCATGTCATTTATCTCTTTCGCATCTTTACTATATTGTTCACCTGTATTTACAAGCGTTTCATAATCATCTACTACTTTATTATTGACGAAATCTAATACTTCATTTGAACTTTCTACAAGATTTTCAACAGAACTTAAAACAACATTGGTTATCTCCTGAATTTGCGCAACAGTACTAGTCGAGCCTTCTGCTAATTTTCTAATTTCGTCAGCAACTACAGCAAAACCTTTTCCGGCCTCACCGGCTCTTGCAGCCTCTATAGAAGCATTAAGTGCAAGCAAATTTGTTTTACCTGCTATATCAAGTATTGCCTCTGATAGAATTTTTATTTCTTTAACAGAATATGATTTTTCTATAGCTTCCTTAAGTTTAACATTTACAGTGTTAGTTAATTCGTTTGCTGTTTTTCTTGAAACAACTGCATTTTCTCTCATTCTTTCTGCTCTTACTATTACCTCTTCTGTTTTTTCATAACCTATTCTAGCATTTTCTGCAATATGATTTACTGCTACCTCTATGTGTTCAGAATTTTCCTCCATCATATCAGTAGAAGCAGCTGTTTCTTGCATACTAGCCGAAAGTTCTTCCGTATTAGCTGAAACATCCTCTACATTATTTCTTAGTACACCTAAGCTATCGTTTGTATTAGATATCTCAATATTTATATTATCGGCCTCTTTTACGACACTAGTTATTATATTACCAATAGAACTTTGCATATCATTTATATTCCTAAAGATACTTCCAAACTCATCTTTCCTGGTAAGATATTTTTTCTCAATACGGTTTGTCAAATCTGCGTTTGATATTTTTTCCAATCTATTATTTACACTCACTATAGTATCAACAACGTCTTTAGACATAAAATATACTACTATAAACGCAAAGCCAAGTGCTGTTACACCCATTATTAAGGCAAAAATATTAATCTTATCTCCAAAATCTTTTATAATCGAATACTCAACCCCAGAAAAAAACATACCTATAACTTCTTTACTTTTATTTTTAAGAGGTATGTACGACGCCACATACTTTTTACCATTAACTAGAGTGACTATATCATTAAATTCTTCACCATCTTTTATTACTTTTTCAATTACTTTATCTGGGGCTTTCGTTCCAACTATATACTTACCTTCTTTATCTTGTACAGTCGTAACAACCCTAGTACCTCCTACAAAAAAAGTATATTGTCTATCATTATCTGTGTTGTTTCTAAAACCCTCAATTATACTTTGCGTAGATACATTCATGCTTCCCTTAAAAAGCTTCCCATCCTTTACTTTCCACTCTCCATAATGCATATCTGAAAACATATCAATAAGTAAATTGCTTCTCTCTACATTATCTTTAGATACTATATCTTTCATCATTTCTGTCGCCATATTTCTTATTGGAATAATAGAAACTAATAATGCAACAATAACAACAACCGTACAAAACGCCAATAACTTAAATTTTATCTTCATTTTTATCCCCCCATACATTAAATATTATAATTCATCCTTTTTTCTTAATAATACATAAAAAAATTAAATAAGTCAAGTGTTTTATATATGCAATATATTACTATAACAATTTTATTAAGCACTATTATTCTTGATTATACACGTACAAAATAGTTGCAAGCTTCCTACCAGGGCTCACAATAAACTTTCCTCCATAATACATTGCAGATGATGCTCCTCCATCAAGGTTAATAGCATCAATGCACCCCAAAGTTTTAGCAATGCTTTTTAGCTTAGTAATACTGGCCTTACTCGTATATATAAGCATAATATTACCACTTTTATCAATTCCAATGGCTGTCCTTCTAGCTTCTGCAGTTGTAAATCTTGTGTCATGTGAAAAGCTTTCAGGTATTGACTCAACTATTTCACCATTTTTTATCAGTGCAGGTCCCCCCGACAATACACACTTTACATCATTTATATTTATTTCTCGTCCCTCATTATCAAATATCCTATATTTCATTTCAACACTTCTTCCTGCTTTAAAAGCCTCATGGCTCATTGATAATTTAGCTTCTTCTGCACCTATAAATATTACATATCCATTTTTGGGTATGTCAATTACTCTTGTTTCTTCCACATAATCATTACTCTTAACAACCCCATCTAAAACAGTTATAACATATCCCTTACAGCTAATATTTACTGTTTCCCCTCGTTCTCTGGTATATAAAATTGCCGAATACAAATCTTGTTCTAGAATATTAACTCCGTAAGCAGCCCACTTATGATATTCAAACTTATCCTCGCCTAAATATACATTGTCACTTTTGCCATCCGTCGTACCTATTACATGAATAATAGGTTTCAAAAATGCTACACTATTATCCCTCATTATGAAAACACTATCTAGCCCACTCTGTCCGTATATAACTTTGCCATCACTTATAACATGACCAATAGGATCTTTCACCGTCCCATATGCATTGAAAAAGTTTGCATTTATTGCAGCAAAAGTTCCCTTTTGGCTAACTATATCAGAGAAGTTTGCTGTATTATTTAACTTATCGTCAGGCAATGATACTTTAATATCTATATTAGGATCTTTAGGATTAATCTTAATAACACTGACTTTGTCTCCATTATAATCTATTAGCTCATACTTTATTGGATCAAAAAATAGCCCTTGGGTATAATTTATATCCTCACTCGTCAACGTTTTTTCACTATAACTAATAACTATTATACCTTCCTCATTATAAAAAACATACTTACCTAGTGCCTCACATACAGCACGTAAGGGTAAAAAGGTACGATCATTTATGACAACCGCCTCTGTATCAATAACTTTTTCTTTGTCATTTATGTATATAACATTACTACCTATATATATAATTATTTGATTTTTACCACTATTTATCGTAACCTTTTTGCTATCTTTATCCCACAAAATCTCATCTGCATACTTTTCTGCAATAAACCTAACAGGTACTAGCGTCCTCTCATTCTTTATAATAGGTACTACACTCTTATTTAGTTTATCAATATAAACTAAACTTCCATTTACATAAGCCCTGCTATCATCTAAATGCAAAATAACATCAGACCTTTCTATCCCAGCAGCATATGCATAATTTACAACCCCCATACCAAGATAAAAAACTAAAATCCAAAGCAGTATCCTCATCCTTATCCCCACCCTTTATGTGTTATTAAACATATTACTACATTTTAATACATAATACCATTTGTATCTATTATATCAGAATATTGCGATGTTGTCTATTTAAAAAAGACCTACTTGCGTAGATCTCTGTAAATGTAATTTTATTCTTAATATATTAGTGGTCGTGTCCGCATCCACAACCGCATGAGCCGTTACCACTTGGTTTGCTTGGTTTTGATATGTCTATTATCAACCTTTCCAGTCCATTGTTGTCTATTTCTTCTTCATATATTTCTTGTTTCTCCCATACCGCCTTCATATACTCTTCTCTCGTGCTAAATTTTTTGCCACTTATTTCAATATCTCTTACTGCCAATCTATAAGGTAACTCTTCCCAGAATACACTTTCATCATATTCCTCTATAAACTTGTATATCTTTTCGCTGTATTCATTTTCTACATCGTATTCGGTTTCATTAACGTAATGTCCTAGTTCCTTTTTCATTCCTGACTTGTAAGCTTCTTCATATATCTTATGCACAAGCTTATCATAGTCTCCTCGTATCTCTTCATCAGGACGTATCCCATTGATAACCATGTCGCTTATAAATGTCATCTCTACAAGTCTTCTTACTTCTTCTTCATTTAGTTCTAATATCATATCTCATTTTCTCCTTTTAGTTTTATAATTTTCTTTTTAATACTCTGTTACAATTTTATTCATTTCCCCATTCCCCCTAAGATTTATTATAACCATTTTATTTATTAATTTATCATTATTAAAAAAGTTTACTGATGATAAATTAATAGACGTCTCTACTCTCTAGTTAATAATTTAATCAATTTTTCATTATCAACAATCTGTTCAATGGACTCGATCCCTAGTTGCTTTAAAATTTTCATTACATTTAGGTTGTCAAACGGTGTCATAATTAAAGAATCTTCTGCAAAATCATTAACAGCTTTTGTAGCTTTTAGGGCGTCTATGTTTGTTCTTGGTCCCCCCACGCAACCCCCTTCGCATCCCATACCTTCGATAAAATTAGCCTGAATATTTTCTCCATTTGATAACTCATCTAGTACTTTTTTACAGTCTTTCACTCCATCTACCTTCTTTGGTATTAATTTAATAAGTCTAGTCGGTTCTAATCTATTTACAACTGTTTTAACAGAGAAACTAACCCCACCAGTTCTCGCATATAACCTTCCTGCAAATGAAGCCTGATCCTTGTCATCACTTGGCAAATCAGATAAATGAATATCGAGAGCAGTAAATATTTCTTTTAGCTCTCTAAAATTTAATACAAAATCAATGCTACCTATCACTTCTGGTTCCTTTGCTTCATTCTTTTTAGCAATACAAGGTGCAATAAAAACTACTTTCGCATCGGGGTAAAGCTCTTTTAAAATCCTTCCTGAAGCAATCATCGGAGAAACAGAAGGTGACATATGTTTAAATAAGTCTGGATGAGTCTTCTTAGTCATATTAAACCATATCGGACAACAACAGCTAGTCAAGAAAAAGTCTTCTTCTTTTTTAACTAAACGTGTAAACTCAAAAGCCTCTTTAATTGTCAGTATATCTGCAAAAAGTGCTACTTCTATCATATCTTTAAAACCCATAAGTTTTAAGGCACTTCTTATTTGCCCCATGGATATGTCATCTCCAAATTGTCCTGCAATCGCAGGTGCAACAGCAGCATAGACTGGTGTTGCTTTGTCTTTAAGAATATCTATTACTGGCATGAATTCTATTTTGTCAGCTAATGCACCAAAGTTACAGCCCGTGGAACATTTTCCGCAGCTTAGACACTTATCACTCTTGATTTCAGGACCTTCTGTCCTTTTGTATACATGGGCTTCATATTTACAAGACTGAGTACATTCACAATCTTCGTTTTCACAGTACTCACACGCACCTAGAATTTTTGTAACAACTGGTTGCCCTACTGCTTTTGAGTTTTTAACAATGCTCAACTCATCTTCAAACTCTTGTTTTCCACTTGGGTCTTGTCCCATTGCAACCCTTATATGGTCCATAATGAAGGTCATATCCTGTTCTTTTAGGTTATACTTTTCTTTAGTTTCTTGTGCTAAAAGTTCCAAGTCATTTACATTATTTAAGTTTCCATTCCAATACCTTCTTACAAGCTCTCCAAAAATCACCATGCGTTTTTCTTGAAAGTTACTAAATCTATTATTCATCCCATCATCCTTTCACACTTATATAATAATATGTCCATTTTATATTATCATATATCTTAAATTTATATTATCTTTATAACTTTAACTAGCTATCTGTATTCTTTACGGTTCTAAAACTGTAAAAACCCCATCTTTATCTTGCATCAACCATATACTCGCTTCTGAAATAACATCTTTAGTTACTTTATCCTTAACCTTTAACTTAATTTCAACCTTAGGTATACTTAGAACTTCATCCATGCGGGGATTCCAGAAAACTTTCTGCCCATCATTTGTTATTTTTTTACCTACATCTTCTATTTTACCTACATCACTGTCTAAAAACTTTCCATAATCTGTACTCCATTCATATTCAACTTTATTTATTAGATCCTTTGAAATTAGATTAGGTCTAAATGGCATTCCTATTGTTGATGACATATATAAAGCATATTTGTCTATGTCAGCTATTATTTCTAGCTTTTCTGTTTTTAACATCTCAAAATCCTTATCAATGCCGCCTCCATTACTATCCATATAAATCAATATCCCTATGAGTATACTTAAAACTAAAATAGAAGTCAATATATTACCTAGTGTCTTGCTTTTTTTCATGTACATCGCTCCTTATAGCGAAATAGTTTTCATTGAATTTATATAATTTAATTAATTATAGCACTATATAATGCTAAATTCAAATATTATATTACAATTTATATAACTTTTATGTTAAATATTACTTTTTACTATTGTAATTTAATTATAATTATACCTTTTAAAGTGCAATGTTTTGGTACAAGCTGTAACACTTTATAGTCTTGTACATATTATAATATTAGGGATAATATATCCTAATCTTTTAAGAAAGGAGGGAGGATATGTCACAAAATAATAATTGTCGTTCTTGTGATTCAAGATTTGCTGATAATCTAGAAGATTTAGAAGGCAAAACAGTAACAATTTTTACCGAATGTGGTGGCCAATGTGGTTGCGGATTTACAGGTGTCATTGTAAAGGTTAATAGATGCTTTGTTAGATTAGTTGCTTGTATCGGCTCAACTCCATCATGTGCTTTAGGAAATTCATGTGGTAAAGGATTCTGCAGTGGATTTGATCGCTTTGATGATTTCGATGATTTCGGTCGTTTCGGTGGTTTCGGTGGTGTAGGAGGAGCTTCTTTTGGTTGTCGCAATCGAAGAAATAAGCTTGGATCTGTTGTAGATATACCTATAGATAAAATATGCGCTGTAGTTAGAAATTCAATTTAATTAAATTTGTACATAAAGAGGCTTAAATTCTAGAAACTTATATGTTTTTCTAGAATTTAAGCCTTATTATTCTACATTTATTTATTTTACAACAATTCAGCATCTTTCATAGGTTTCTCTGGTGCAAATATAGAAATCAAGCCCCCAACTATAATATTCAAGTATAAAGTAACAAACCTCCATAAGAATATTGCTGGTAGTATTTGTCCTTGCATAAAAAACATATTAAAAAGTATAAAAAAGCTTCCTTCTGCCCCTCCAGATCCACCTGGAAGCGGAATAGCAGAGATTATCATAGTAACAAATGCACTTGCAACAAATATATTTGATATAGGTTCTCCTGAAAGCCCAAAACTTCTATATATAAAATATGCGATCATAAAAAGTAATGTTAATTTCATGGCCGTTAGTATTCCTGTGCTTATCAAAATCTTTGCACTAGATCTAATACTACTTGAATGATCCTTAAAATATTCTAATTCACTTTCAATCTTTTGCTCCGTTTCTCCGTGATATTTGCATATTTTAAATTTAGAAAGTATTTTAAATACCGAATGAATCATCTTCTTTGTCATCTCAGTATAATTTACAAATGAATACAATAAAACAATAACAAATAAATCTATAGAAAATCCTATAATAGCCAAATATGCAAAACTATCAATATTATTTACAAAATATGATAGCTTCCATAAAATTAATAATAAAGAATATGAAACTAAAGTCACTTGATGCACAATAAACTTCATGACTAACATTGACCCCACTTCACCCGAGCCTAAACCATCTTTTGTTAATGCATAAAATTGTATTATCTGACCACCACTTGAAAATGGCGTTATTGAATTGAAAAACTGACCTATCATTGACACCCTAAATGCTGATGCCAATGTATACGTTTTATATTTTTGTCTAATAAAAATATAAAGTATCAAAGTTTCAAGTACCCAATAAATTATCATTGCAAAAACAGCAACAAAAAACCACGTAAGATTTATATTTTTTATATTTTTTATAAACATATCAAGTCCATCAGTTAATGTTACTATTATAAAAAATATAAGCAAAACACCTAAAAATAGTATTATATTAAACCACTTTTTTTTCATTCTTCTTCACCCTCGTTTTCGGGATTTTTAATAATTTTATTTGTTTAAAGTTTTTTGATATATATTGATCAACTTCTCACCTATTTTTTTTATTGCTCGTTCTTCAACAACCTCATATCCTTTATCTGTAAGATCTGCTAACTCACCATTTAATATTTTTACAATCTTCTCTTCAAATTCGTTATTTTCTTTCCCCATATGACAGTTTACTCCATCAACCAGCCAGCCTTCATATGCACCTATATCTCTAACCAAAAGTTTTCGTTTCGCTGCAAGAGCCTCTAAAATAACAATGCCTTCAGTTTCAACATGCGAGAGTAAAATAAATAAATCCGAACCGTTATATGCCCCACGCATCATCTCTTTTTCTACATAACCCAGAAAATATACATTTTCCGGATGATTTTTTAATATCTTTTTTACATCAGATGGTAATAATATTGGATTAACGTGACCACACCATGCGAACTTATATTGTGGAAGTCTTTTGGCGAGTTCAATAAAATCAAATATTCCCTTCCTATATATTGTTAGACCAACAGAAAGGATTATTTTATCTTCTTCTGAAAAACCATACTTCTTTCTAAATTCTTGACCAAAAGCTATATCCTTTTTAAAATAGTCAAGATCGATACCATTAGATATGCATTCAATATTTGCATTCAGTCCATAACCTAGTAATATCTTTTTAGAAAATGGAGTAGGAGTTAATAGGTGATCAGCTAAATTATATATAATAATTAGCCATCTTTTAAATAATTTTGATACTAAATTAGACCCTACAAATGAGTCTCTAAAATCTTCATCTGTCGTATGTGCGTGTATTATTACTTTTTTTCCTGCTTTCTTGCTCTTCTTTGCTAAAAGATAGGATTTCGGACCTACCGTATTAATATGAACCATATCAAAATCATCATTATAGTTAGTAGTATACGATATATTATTATCCTCCAAAGCTTTAATTTGATGCATAACAGCCCGCCCTACTCCCGATATTGATATATATTTAAACCACTCTGCATACAATAATACTTTTATATTACTTACATTCTTTTTACTTAAATTAGCTCCTCTTTTTTTGTTTACCCCTTCTATATTAATCATATTTAGCATTATCTCCTTATAATTTAATTATTCCAATCTACTATTTAATATTTGTACCATTATTACAAAAACATTAGCCCCCTAAGTTTTTATATAAATGATGCTTTCTAGTTTTATATTGTGATTCTATCGTCGTTCATTGAACTTTTACGACCTCTAGCCAGCACCACTATTTGACTTACTTGTGTTACTAATTGTTAATATTATCACATCTTCTCCATAAAATCAAGTGTCCTTGTAAAATTTGGTTTAACATCATGGTATTCTAACATACTAAAAAAAATTGCTAGCTTTTCTATTATTATTGCTTTTATAACTTTTGTAGGCGGCTCTAGTAATAGTGCTTCTAAACCTCAAACAACAGTTGCAGATGTTAATTCATCAATAGAAATTGATATTGAAACATTTAAAAAAGATAGCTTTACTATCTTTTTTTATATACTTCTTTATAGTTCTTATTTTATTTATATTTTAAAACTCCTTCATCACACAACTCTATTGTTTTAATCAAATCATCAAACACATATCCTATCCCTGTATAATTATGACCATTTATCATTTTTTCCTGTATTTCTAAAGCATTACCGCCTATTTCTGTATAGAAATCTCTATATTCATTATTTTTATCCGCCCATATTAGCATGTTTTTATATCCATTATCGATTAGCTCAGTAGTTACTTTCTTTATAAGTCTAGTCCCCACTCCATTTCCATAATATTCTTCTAAAACGAATATCCCTGTAATTTCTGCTTGGTACTTTTTAGATTTATGTTTATTATATGATATATATCCTATTATTTCATCACCTTTTACAGCTATGTATTTTTCCCTTGTCCCTTTTCTTAATGCATCCTTCTCTTTTTTAATCAGACTGTTTCTCTGTATATTTAGCTTTTCAATAACCCTACCATCTATCTCTTCTTTTCCAGCCTCTGCTATCTTAAATAATGTTTCAACTATACTCTCTGCATTTTCCGGCATTGCTTTTATTATTTTCATTTTTTCATCCCCAATGTCATATAAACTTAAACCACTATTTTTCCTTTCCATTCTTAGAAACATTCCTCAAAAATAAAATTACTACTATCTTATAGCGGCGACCAGTATCTTCCTGATTTTATATCGGTCTCTTCAAGCTTTCCATCTACTTCTTTTAAAATAAATTCTCCCTCACCTTCTGGTGCGGCCCATGTTAATCCTATTACTACTCCTTCTTCAGAATCTGCTACAAATAGCACACTAAATTTTATCATTTAAAATCTTATTACTTGATAAATAGTAAGTATCGTCCGTTTCTAACTTTTCATTTTCTTCTACCTCATATATGTATCCTGCAATATTATCAAAGTTACTACTACTCTGCCTTGAAGTATCTTTATCATTTGAATTCTGGTGCATTATATATTTTATTTTAAATATTTTTCCGTTATCTCCTATTGCAACATTCAATTCTTCTGGTTTTTCAATCTTAGCATCAAAAGTTATTAGTTTCTTTCCCGTTTCATCAGCAAAAGCAAAAGTATTAGTAAGCATACCAACCTCAACTTTCCCACTTGTTTCAGTAATATCTACTTCTTCTTTTGTATCAGTATTGTCTAGCTCATTTTTACTAACATCTTTTATCTTTACTGTCGCTTCACTTTCCTGAACACTACTATCACTCACACCTTGATTCGTTTTACATCCTATTAATGTTAATACTATCAATATACTCACCATAGATAATTTGATTTTTTTCATTTTACCCTCCATAATGCGTATTTTTTTTAATAATTTTTATAGCTTCTTTCCAGAAACATTTAGTTTATTATAACAGATATTTTTATACAAAACTATGTTTTATTGAAAATATTTTGAGATTTTTTGTCCTATATATATATATATATATATATATATATATAGGATACAATGTTTTTAGGGTCACAGGCTTGATAAATAAATAAATAAATAAATTTATAGTGTTTTCTTCCATTTGTCTATTTGCCAAGCATGACCCCATTTGATTTCTTACCCCTTATTTTTTTCCTTGCCTTGATTTTCAGGAACTGGTGGTTCTGTATTTTTAGAAATCTTCATTTTCTTATTACTCTCAGTTCCATGTGGTTCACTTGGATCTGGTCTCCTCATTCCAGCTTTAGCCATGTTTATTCCTCCTTATCTTAATATTTATTTATAGTATGCGTATAATTTTATATTATATGAGCCATAACATATCAAAAAAATAACTATTACTTTTAAGTCATAAAGTAATAATTATTTTCTATTTTGCAATACTTTTTTAATATGTATTTTATAATGAACTACCCCGCGGCAAGCCGTCGGGTTTATGAGACCCTAAGAGATTAATCTAAAAGTAACATTTCGGGGTTAAACTTGACCTCGAAATGCTACTTTTGTACTTAATATATATTAATAAATAATGTTTTAATAATTAATTTATTTGTGTACATTATATAGTTTTTTACTTACTAATAGCCAACTTATTTATATTAGATTGAAGTTGTTGAGCGCTTTCTGCTAAATCAGTAGAAACTTTTTCTACACCTTTGAGTGACGCCTGCTGTAGTTTAATATTTTCTAAATTTCTATTTGTATGTTCCTTTATTTCCTTTATCCCTTCATCTACCCTACTAATAATACCATTAACTCCATTAATCTGTTCTATTAACTCCGTTAAACTTTCGCTGCCATTTGAAACCTCTTCCTTTGTATTTATTATGTACTCCACTGTTTTGTTAATTAAGTTCGACACCTCTTCTATCATTAGTTTTATTGATTGAGCTGACTTATCTGAACTTCCGGCTAATTTCCTAATTTCATCTGCTACCACCGCAAAACCTTTTCCAACTTCTCCTGCTCGGGCAGACTCAATTGATGCATTAAGAGCTAATAAATTTGTTTGCCCTGAAATACCTCTAATTGTTTCTACTATTCCTGTTATTAAGTTTGACTTTGCTTTCAGTTCCTCTATAACTCCTACCGATTTTGCCATTGAATCATTTATTTCTTTTATGTTTCCTTGCACCTTTTTAGAAGTTATACTACATTCATGTGTTTTACTTCTCGCATTATCAGTTAATTTAGAATTTTCATCAGATTTATTTGAGGTATCTTCTGATTCTTGTGTTACCTTTAAAAACAATTCATTTACTTCTTCTGTGGTTGCTACTAGCTCTTCTGCTACAGCACTTAAAGTCCCGGATGTGTCTGTTATAATATCAAACATTTCCTTTATATTTTGATTATCCCTTATTATTTCCACAGCATATAATGAATTACCGTTGTTATCATATACTCCACCAAAACTTAATAAGCAATTTTTAATAGTCCTGTCTTTTTTCGTTATTACTGCTGGAACATTTACAACAGATTGTTTATTTTTTACCGCATCTTGTATTGGACAGTTACCATTGTTACACAGTGGGGTCTTAAAGACATCATAACACTTAATTTTTATTACTTCTTCCGCACTATACCCCGTTAGCTGTTCCATAGATTTTGACCAAAGTACAATGTTATGGTCCATATCCCTCACGACATAAGGATCTGGCATTGAAGTTTGTATACCTTTTAGTAAAAAGTTTTCCTTTTTTATAGATTCCAACTCGCTTTTTACTTCATCTAACTCTAATTTTAGTTTTCCATTTTTTCCTATCATTATAGCGTTTACCCCCTCATTGTATCAATCATATTACAGTTTTAAAGCCTTCATTTTTATATTTTACACCTTTTATGTACAGATAAATTTTATACTATACAACTTATTGCTATATCAAATTCCTATATACTGCTAAGCTTCTTTATTTGCCTTTCCATATTTATTATACACTTTTTTCTGACATATTGCAACGTTATTATATATAAATATTTATATTTTTTTATTGTATTTTAAAATCACTTTCAAATCTTCAACCTTCCCTTTACCACTCTCTAGCTCCATCCATAAAACCCATATGTGCCCAAAAAACAGGTAGTTTATCTAATATGATAAACTACCTGTTTTAAACAACTCCAATACACAAATGCTTTCAGATTTCAAACATATGTCTCCAATAATATCCATCTTAAAAATTAGTACTAAAATAACAAACATCATGTTACTTAATAAAACATAGCCTTTAGTTTTTCCGATCGTTATTTAGTTGCATCTTCTAAATCTTTGCTTAAATCTTTTATTCTTTCTATCAAAACAACTAATTGATTCATTTTTTCACTTTGTGTTTCTGTATTTGAAAGAACTTCTTCTGTTTTGACAGTGTGTTCCTCAGCTATTGCTGAAACACCTTCTAATTGCACTTGCATTTGGTCAAATAACACTTTAAGTTTTTCAATCATATCATATTCTGTAGAAATATTAGAGTTAACATTGATAAATCCATTTGATACTAATTTGAATGAATCGCTCAGATTTGAAGCTATATCCATTCCTTTATCGACGGCAACATTACCCTTTTGAACATTTTCAAAAGTCATTTTTGTGTCATATTGTATTTGTCCAACTACATTATGAATGTCAAATGTAATTTTAGAACTTTGATCTGCCAGTTTCCTTATTTCATCTGCAACAACTGCAAATCCTTTGCCTTGTTCCCCAGCACGTGCTGCCTCTATAGCTGCATTAAGAGATAACAAGTTAGTTTGCTCAGCTATCGTATTTATGCCATCTAGTGACTTATCAATATTATTCATTTTGTCTTGAAGACTTTTTACTATTTCTGATATTTTTCCTACAGACTCTTGAATATTTACCATTTGACTTATCATTACATTTACTTCATCCGCGTTTTTAGTTATTTTTTGATTCATATCAGTAGCTGAATTTTGTACCTCTTCTGATACTTTTTTTGTACCTGCAACTTTATGTCCCGCATCTTGCATTATCATGTTTATATTATTTATGCTCACTGCTTCATCTTTTATACCAGTCGCCATTTGCTTTATAGACATCGTTATGTTATTACTTGCTTCTTTTGTTTGATTTATATTTTCTGTGTATTCAATTACACTCTCATTTAATATCTTAGTATTTTTCAAAACATTTTCCATTGTGCTTTCCATCTTTTTATTTAATTCTTCTGCTTCTTGTGATTTTTTCATACTTGAGTTTAAATAACCTTTACTAGATACTGCCATAATCATAAGGCAATATGTAACTAACCCATTAACTAAAACCATTGAACCAAACGTCATAGTACGCATGTCTTCACTTATAAAATGTAATGCTTTATCGGGGGAGTATATATAATATATGATTAACGCTGTATGCATTATTATCGATGTAATTAATGTTATTTTTGATTCAAGATACACACAAGTTAAAACTACAGACCCTATTACAACATAATATGTTAAAATATTACTTTCCATCAAAAATGCCTTTGTTATCGCTGTTAATGGAAGTATACATACAAAAATAATAGCTCTCATTGTAGGATTAATTTTCAAGAAATATGTTATAGTAGAAAATATCGCCCCAAATGCTAATACCCACAACGTTCCTGTGGCTGAACCATTTTTATTTTCTGCAATTGCAGCAATAACTAAAACAAATATCGTAATATATAGAATCTTTAATACCATTACATTAATCTTGTTAATATTGTAGCTATGACTTATCTTCAAATCCTCCACTCCTTCTACTTTTGCTAATTGAAAGTATCATTATTTTTATTAATTTAAATTTATATTTCAAATTTTCTTTAAAAATTATAACATATTTCATAATTGTTGTATATATTATTTTATTTATTTTATATCATTATTTACGTATTAATTTAAAAACCCTATAATCTAAATTATCAGTTTTAAATATATGAATGCCCTTATGAGTTACTCTTTAATTAACTCTACCTGCGTTTTTCTTTAACCAATCTCTTTTTTGCTTGTAGTCTGGCATATATACTTCAACTAAATTCCAAAAATCCTTTGAATGGTTAGGATGTTTAAGATGACATAGTTCATGTATTATTACATAATCCATAACATCCACCGGAGTCATAATGAGCTTCCAATTTAAACTTATAATTCCTTTATTCGTACATATTCCCCATGTTCTCTTTAACTGCTTTATCCTAACTAACTCTGGCTTTAAGCCAAGCCTTTGGGCACACATCTCTACTCTCATAGCTATGCAACTTTGGGCTTCCTCTCGATACCATTTGTTAAGCTTCTTTTTTATATTATCCTCATTATCAGCAAAATCGCTTTTTACCCTAATCTCAATCTTACCTTCGTTTATCCTTACCTCAGTTCGCTTAGTCTTATCTTCTTTTACGATATCTAGTTCATATTCATCCCCAAAATATAAAAATATTTCTCCACTTATATACTTCTTTTCTTTTATATTAGCACTTTTCCTTTTAACAACTTCTATGTTATCTAAGATCCACTCCGCCCTTCTGTTCACTAGTTCTTCTATCTTTTTTACACTCACAGAAAAAGGTGCAGACACTACCACCTTTCCATCAGCTCTAATTATTATCGACACATTCTTTTTCTTACGCTTAATTATCTCATATATTATCACTTGATTCTTATAATTTAACATGTACATAATCTTCAATCCCTTTATTCCCTACGTTTTATTTCTTACACCTGATTACCTCATATATTATACTTTATAATTTTTTTCCAAACTTATTACCAATTCTTCTAACTCATCATAATTGTTTATTATTTTTACAATCTTATCACTCCTTCAATTAAATATTTGACTCTCTAATATACTTAGCAACATCATGATATATTTGCAGTTTGCTCTTAAAATGCTCGTGCATCTCTTCTTTGCTATACATCCCCTTTGGTTTATCATACCCATCAAGTATTAGAATCTGGTCCATTGTACTCCCTTCTCCCATTAACTTATCCGCAATAGATGCAAATTCTTCTGATATAAATGTAACTGGCTCTTTGCCTGGCTCATAATATGTAAGACATTCCCTAAGTATTACCTTTCTATTTTTATTGCCATCCATCATTTTCAAGATATCTTCCGGCGTTAACATCTGATTTATGAACTTTACAAACGGACCAGGGAATCCTCCAAGCCCCTCAAAATAATATCCAACATCACTCTTGATTCCCCGTAACAAAAGTAACTTCTTTCATTAAGAAACACATCCTTCCCGTTATTTTTCCCCTCATTATATCATATTGCCTAAATAATGACAATAAATCTAGGCAGGGATTTTTTTGAATTTTAGTGTTTATAGTTTTTCAACATTTCATATTGATTTTTATTTTTCATTACTATATAATATATTAATACACTATAACCTATATATTGCAATTCTAAATAAAATATATGTAACTTATGCGGTACAAGGAGTGATTGTATGAATATTAATTTTGAACTTTACTATATTTTCTATGTTGTAGCTAACAATGAGAGCATATCTAAGGCTGCAAACGAGCTATATATTTCTCAGCCTGCTGTTACTCAATCTATAAAGAAGTTAGAATCTCAGTTAGGTGGTGCTTTATTTGTACGAACGAAACGTGGCGTTATCTTAACTGAAGAGGGAAAAGTTTTTTATTCTTATATCAAACAAGGGGTGGAATTTTTTAATAATGGTGAAAATAAATTCTCTCAACTGAAAAATCTAGAAACAGGTCACATCAAAATTGGAGCAAGTGCAACAATAACAAGAAATGTATTATTACCCTATATAGAGCAATTTCACAAGCTCCACCCTAATATTGATATAGAAATAACAAACCATGTAACTAAAGAATTATTACTAATGCTTAGAAATGGTACCATTGATATGTTGGCACTCAACCTACCCATTAAATCCAATAAAGACATGGCCATCATCCCATGTAAAGAAATTCAAGACTGCTTCGTAGTTGGTAAAGATTATATACACTTGACAGAAAAGCCTATACCCCTTGATGAACTAAAAAACTATCCTCTAATATTTCAAAAAAAGCCATCTAATACCCGAGAGTTTTTAGATAACTTTCTTTTACAAAACAATATAGATTTTACTCCAAAAGTTGATATTGCGAGCTACAATCTAGTTATGGACTTCACTCGTATAGGATTTGGAGTAGGTTATGGAACTCGAGAATTTATTACAAAAGACCTAGACGAAGGCACTCTATTTGAAATCAAAACCATACCCGAAGTACCTAAACGTAATATCGGTATAGCCATGATGAATAATACCATTCCAAGCTTTGGGATTAAAAAACTTATTGATATTATGCTAGCTGGTATTCCTGAGTTTTCTCACACTCTTTAGTTATTTCAACTAGTTTCAACCCCAAATTAAGTTTTGCATTGAGCTCATACTTTTCTCTTAACTCTTTGGTATTATAAATATGTTCTCTATTATATAATCCAAATAACACATTCTTCCTTACAGGCATATATTGTTCTTCATTTACAAAGCTATACTCTTCTCTTATAGCGTCATCATAATTTTTAAATGTATTTTTGTCTTTACCTAATATGGATAAATCTACATCATCAATTATCTTTTCTAGCTCTGTTATTGGTTTATGATGACTTGTAGACATTATTAAGTTTTGAGTCTGAACTATAAATTTTTCATCTTGACCTAATGTCTCAGCTATATATTTTGCAACATCAGCACTCCTCTCTTCATTATCTTTTTTCTTAGTATCATATATATAATCGTGAAATAAATATGCAAATTGCAATGTTAAGTACTCTTCTTCTGTAAGTCTTTGCTCAAATATTTTTAATTCTTCTAGCCCACTTAGAATATGATTTAAGTTATGATAATGTCTTTTGTTTGCATTATATGTTTCTTCTATATTTTCAGCAATTATTTGAGCTAATTTAGTATCATCTGTTTTATTTAACCTCTTTAATATTTCCTCTACTTCATTCTTTTCTGATAACTTTTGTGGCAACTTATATCCTAAACCAGACACTATTTCAAAGAAGCTTTCTTCTATATCTGCTTCTTTTTCCGAAGTCGTATCTAGTGTCCATAGCTTGCCATATTTATTTTTCTCTATTATTTCATTGATTACTTCTGTCTTTTTTGTTGTACCATATTGACCTTTTATCTTAGCATTTATTTCCTCCTCGCCATATTGTCTTCTCTCTAGCCTCCTAATCTGAGTGTCTTCATCAGCTGATATTAGCAACACATTATTATTACATATATTTAGATTGCCTGCTTCTGCTAATAGCGCGCCATTTATAAGAATAATACCTCGCTTACCATACATTTCTCTCCTAGCCCTTGTATTTATAGACGTACTCATTAAATTATTCAAAAAGTTCATATCCTCTTTATTTCCGAACACCTTCGCTCCTAATTCTTTCCTATTAACGCTTCCGTCCTTATTTAATATTTCTTCTCCAAATTTGGCAGCTAATGATTTTCTTATCTCTACATAAGCTGGTTCATTAAGAGTACCTAATATTTGATGTCCAATTTTGTCTAAATCTATATTATGTACAGGTATATCATTTCCCCTTCCAAGTTCCACGAGTTTATCACTGACATATGATTTTCCTGTTCCTATTGTACCAGTTACACCTACTATGTATTGTCCTAACATTTTTTCTTCTAACATTTTTTTCACGCACAAAGGAACATACTCGTGAATAATACCTTGCTCCATTTGCAACGCTTTCACTACACTCGAGCTTACATGAGATAATTCTGGCTTAGAAAACATAGGTAAAACCTCTATATTCTGCTTTTGACTTTCCCCTGCTGAGTATAACTCCTGCTCATAATTAAAATCATTAGTATTTCTCACACCTCTAATAATCGCCTGTATATCATTTTCAAAAGCATAGTCAACTAACATGCCCTCAAAAGCAACTATTTTAACATTCTTTATATCTTTCAAGCTTTCCTCCGCCATTTGCAATCTTTCTTGTAAATCAAAAAGATACTTTTTTGAAGGATTTACTCCTATACCTACCACTAATTCCGATGCCAATTTTGCAGACCTTTTTATTATATCAATATGCCCATAAGTTATTGGGTCCCCTGAAAATGCATAAATAGCTCTCATAATCTTTCCCTCCTGTCAGACTTATTCTTCCCATCTAACTTAAATTTAAATTTTAATTTATTATACTCCATATTTTAATATAAGTATAATATATATTAATTATATTAATCATAAGCTATATTTATATATAAAGACTTACACCGCACCCGCAATGGAAGTCTTTTTTATTCAACTGTTACCTTCTGATTTTCATTTGCTTTGGGATTATCTTTTTCAATATAATTTGGACAATTAAACTAAAGTTATTATTTAGTTTAATCTTACTCATTACCCATCCTTTTGGAATTAACTTATTTTCTTCCATATATGTTATGCCATATCTAGCATTATCATTATCTGAATAAAACTCAATCGCCATTTGATATAATTGATAGGCTTTTTTAAAATCGCATAAATTTAAATACAAAAATGCTATATTAGAATTCATTATTGACAATGCTTGTTTTTGTCCTTCTAATTCTTTTGAACCTACATCTTCCTTTCCTTCTTTTAATTGTTTTTCTAATTCCCTTAAATCATTTACTGATAGCTCTATCGCTTTCTCTGCATACGGCACTGCCTTATTATATAACCCTCTATACGAATAGCACGAAGCAACGTTATTACATATAACTTGATTTTGTGGTTGTAAATAATATGCCTTAAGAAATACCTTTTCTGCTTCGCTATATTGTCCCAATTTTAATAATATATTTCCCATTTCATTATAAGCTTCCGATCTTCTTGGCTTTACTTCTATGCATCTTTTATAATGAGTTTTTGCAACAGCGTAATTTACCTTCATCATCCTTTCAAAGCTTGCTTTGTTCCAATTAATAGCATGTGGCATTGTATACTTTTCTTTTGCCTTATTATCATAGTCCAAATAAATATCTCCATATACATTTCCAATAGAAAAGTACATTTCTGCAATCATCAGAGAATACTCATAATATTTATCTTCTGTTGTCAGCATGCCTTTTCTATTATCTTCATACCAATTCAAAGATAATTCAAATAAATCAACCGCTTCGCCATAACTTCCTTTCATATACTCTTCATATGCTCTATCAATATATGAGTTTTCAATGTTTTGCATAATTTTATCCCTCCAAAATGAAATAGTGATTTATAAATTATATATCATTTTTTAGTTTGTTAATATTACTTTATTATATCCACATTTTCCTGATTTTTTAATTATTCCATAATACTTTAATAATTGAGTATTGCAAATAAAATAAACCTTGACATTTTGCCAAAGTTTATACTAACTCACTTTTTTCTTCATTAAAATATTTTACCATTTAAAGTTATTTTTAGATTATGCCCTCTTTAGTAAACTCTACATTATTATTTTTGAATATACCACCATATTATTTGACTTTTCATTATGTTTACTTCACCTTCATATCTCTTTTCTGGTATTTTAGAGCTCGGAATAGGAGCTCCTGTTTTATTAATGATTTTAACATTCTTTATCTTAAAGTATTCTTGCAACTCTTCACAAAACTCTGAAGACATTATGGTTCCGTCAATAGTTTTAATTACAATTGTATCAAGCTCCATTAAATATTCCCCCTCAAGTAAAAATATTTCTAAATTGTTTTAATAGTTATATATAATATTCTCTAATCTTTCTTCATTATAGCATACTCACAAAATAATCTCAATAAATACAAAAAAAGTCCTAAATCTCCGTTTCTTGCTATTTGTATATCACTTCCATCTAACTCTAAAATTATATTATTATCTAAATCAAGTAAGAAGTTTGTAGTTGCTCCGTCTACTGTTTTAGATATTCTGTTACCTCCCACGTTATACATATTTTGTACTGTCTTGCCTGCTTTTACTGTTTGTATTAGCTGGTTTAGTTTGTCGTAGGTATTCGTAGTTGTATCTGTTCCTTTGCTTTCTGTTAGTTGGTTTCCGTTATTATCATATGTGTATTCTACTGTTTCAGTAGCTACACCATCTACCGTTGTTTCTACTTGTGTCAAACGATTCTGATTGTTATATGTATATGTCTTTACAGTTGTTGTTACTGTGCTTGTAGTAGTCATTTCATTTATTACTGTTTCTGATAGTATTTCGCTTGGTGTGTCATTTATTATTGCGACTGGTTCTTCTGCTTGATTATCTTCTGTTGGGGTTGTTTGTGTTTCTTCTATTACAGGTGTTTCTTCTATTTCTGTTTCTATTGTTGTTATTGGATTTTCCTCAACAGTCGGTGTTGGGTCTTCTACTACTGGTTCTTCCACTATAG
>Ga0154498_120_pt1 | contig 73902 bp, 68 predicted proteins | sample RifGroD2_FD_115977 | JGI IMG/M metagenome (GOLD analysis project Ga0154498, IMG submission 115977) | Clostridiales bacterium GWD2_32_59
TGGTTCTAATGTATAAAGCATTTTTTGGTATGGAGTTTAATCCTTTTAGTAAGGGTATTGATACGAAACATTATTTTGAGTCTGATGATTTTAAGCAGGCATCAGCTCGCCTTGATCATCTTAAAAACATTAAAGGTATTGGTGTTTTTACTGGTTGTCCGGGTATGGGTAAGACTTTTGCTATACGCTCGTTTGTTAATTCTCTTAATCCTAATCTTTATAAAGTGGTCTATATTCCTTTGTCTACTGTAACTGTTATTGAGTTCTACAAGGCCCTTGCTTATGATCTTGATATTGAAGTTTCTCCTAGAAAGATTGATTTGTTTAGGGATATCCAAGCTAGACTTCGCTCTCTTGTTACTGATAAAAAACTTACTCCTGTTATTATTATTGATGAAGCTCAGTATCTTAAAACTGCTGTGCTTGATGATTTGAAGGTACTGCTTAATTTTGAGATGGATTCTAAAAACTATGCTTCCTTGATTCTTACAGGACAGAGTGTTCTCAATCATACTTTATCTAAGCAGGTCCACGAGGCCCTTAAGCAGAGAGTTGTTATTAATTATAACTTCAATGGCATTTCTAAAGATGAAGTAGAAAAATACATTTCTTCCAGATTTGCACTTTGTGGGGTTCACAATAAAGTTTTTGATGATAACGCTATAAGCTCTTTGCATGCATGTTCTGGTGGTTCTGTTAGAAAACTTAACTCAGTGATCGAAAGATGTCTTATTATTGCTTATAGTCAAAACAAAAACACTATTGATACTGACATAGTGATGGCTGCTCAAAATGAAACGGAGTTGATGTAATTGAAAAACGATGTTTTTCTAAATATATATATTGGAGTTTTTCTTAAAGCTGCAAAAGAGGTACATCTTGATGTAAAACAAGAGTTAGCAATGCTTGATTGTATAGAGAAGTTTTTCGAAGAAATGTCTTGGCAAGAAGCGGTAGATTACTTTAATAGTAATATATTTTAAAACGGACCACAAAGGTCCGTTTTTTAGTTAAAATAAAGTGAAATATCTGATATTTAAATGTGAAAGTCGGATAAAGGAATTTGCAGTTTTGTATTTTAACTGTATAAAATAATTTGACTTTTGTTGGTTAAAACAATGTGCTAATCTACACATAATTGCAAACTATAAAGAAAAGTATGGATTTTAAATTTATGCATACTGCATCATGGATAATCATGCACATATGCTTATAGAAGTAATAGAAACGAAATTAGCAAAAATAATGCAAGGTATACAGCAAGTATATACGCAGTATTATAATAAAAAATACAAACGAACAGGTCATGTTTTTCAGCAGAGATACAAGGCTATCGTATGTAATAAAGATGGATATTTGTTACATTTAGTGAAGTATATACACTATAACCCGATAAAAGCAAGGTTAGAAGGTGGAGTTAATTATAAATGGAGTAGCCATATAAGTTATATAAAAGGTAAGGATAATATTGTAGATGTAGAGAATGTTCTAAAAGTTATATCAAAAAACAAGATGCAGGCGATAAAAGGATATTTAGAATATATGAAAGGTGAAATTGATGATATAGAAGAACAGGAATATAAAATAGAAGAAGCACAAAGGTTTAAACTGAGATGTAGTAAAAAGCTGATAAATATAGAAGATTTAATTGAAGAGGTTTCAAAACAAGAAATGGTAGAGGTTGAAGAAATAGTAAAGAAGACAAAAAAACGAAATATTTCTGATATAAGAAAAGCTATTATTATTTTATCAGAGACAAATTGTGAAATAAACAATATAAGTATAAGTAACAAGTTAAACATAGATGCAACTATGGTATCTAAGATTAAAAATAGAGACATCAACCTAACAGAATATGCTGTTTCAGTAGTGGAAACCTATAAAGAAATTCTAAAATTCATGCCTGACCCCGAATGTTTTTCTATAAGAAAATAAAATTTGATATAATTTGCAATTTTCAGTTTCTCTTGTAATTTATGTTTTTTTATTGCAGAAAAAATTATAATATGGTAAGATATGAAAAGTGAATAAACACTCAATTAATCATGATTTAAGTGTGATATTTTAGGGGAGGCAAGCATGGGAAACGTGGATATTTTGTGTGATAAAATATTTAAAGAAAGTGTAGGGGAAACAAGGTTTGCTTTTGAAGTTTATAGAGAAATATATGACTTAAATGACATTACTTATAAGGGAGAGGTTTCTAAAAGACTATATGATTATGTAAAACAAAGAAAATACTTTATACTTCTTCTTATATATGATAATGAAGGAAAAGTTTATTTGGAAAAGAATATGCAAGATAAGTTGTTTTGGTCTGTTCCGGGTGGAAGTATATATAAGAGTGAAAATATTCATAATGCAATTAAAAGAACATCAGAGAAGATATCGAAAGAAATAAAAATAGGAGAGGTAGAACCTATTGCATATATAAAAAATAAATTCACTTATGATTCACAAGAATATGAACATAATGGGCTTGCGTTTATAGCGAGAATTAGAAATAAAGAGGATATCAATACAAGGAATTTTACAGGTAGTTTTGTTGAAGTTACTGAAGAAGAATTAGAAAGTATAAATAGATTTGCAAATAGAGAAGTTGTTAGAATTTTTGAAAAAAGATTTAAAAAATTTATAAATACTCAAAAATCAGATTTTCAAGATGATGAAATTTCAACTAATGAAAACTACAAAAGCAGGTATTTGCTGCATAACAATATAATAAAAAAGTATATTCTTACAGATAAGAGAAAAAGAAAAAATGAATTCAATATGATTATAAATAAGGCTATAGGTTCTGCTGAGAGAATAGTTGATGTATCATGCGGGGAAGATTCCTTTTTATCAAAATTGGCAGATTTAAATCTTACAAAATATGTGATAGGAAATGATATAAGTTGGAGTCAAATAGAAATCCTAAGCAGTAAAATCAAAAACCCAAAAGTACTATTTACAAATCATAATGCAGTTTATTTTCCTTTTAAAGAGAGCATATTTGATGTTTCATATTGTAGTAATACGCTTCATCATATGCCTGGTAAAGACCATCTGATAGGTATGTTAAGGAAAATGTTTGAAGTATCTAAAAAAATAGTTATCGTTGAAATAGAGGATCCGAAAATTATGGGAGGCTTCCCATATGTTTTAAATAAGTATTGGTATATGGGGTTTCTTGGGGATGTTGGTGGAGCATATTTAAGTAAAGAAGCATTTGAAGAGTTATTAAATAATCTATTTGAAAATGAGGCAGAAATAAATTATAACTATTTTACAAATATTCAAGGAAGATATATGATTGCTGAAATCGTAAAGAAGCATAAAATAAGTATAAAAAACAATGAAAATAAAGTTTTTGTTAAACAAGGAAAGTTCGAACTTGACGATAAGCTAAAAGATGAAATATTACAGTATATTAAGAAAATTGGATATATTTATAAAACAAAGGGAAAAGAAGAGGATTTATACTTTACAGATAGTGAAGGAGAATTTATTGATAATAGAACATGCTTGCGAATTAGGAAGAATGAATCAAAAGACTTTATACTCACATATAAAGGAGAATCCGAAGACTATAGCAATCAATATTCAAAGAGAGAGTTTAACGTTTCAATAAATAAAGAAGGACTAGAGAAAACAAAGAAGATACTTGAAATGTTGAATTTTTATAAGTATGTAAAAATAAACAAAGAAAGGATAATTTATACTAAAAGTACAAAGGAATATGAGTATAATATTTATTTTGACGAAATAAAGAATATTGGAAGTTTTGTTGAATTTGAGATTATATCTGATGATAAGCAAAAGTTAGAAGATAAGTTTAATGAATTTATGTCTCAATTTAAAGAATTGAACTTAATACCTGCATGTGAACCGTACAGAGATATTATATCAAGAAAACAGATAGGGAAGTTAGGAGATTTAAAGAATATTAATGGAATACTATTTGATTTAGATGGGACTATAGTGCCATCAGAAAAAGTATTTTTTGAATCGTGGCAATTTATTTTAGGAAGGGATTATAGTGTTCAAATAGAGAAAGAAGATTACATAAAATATGAGTTAGAGAACAATGAAAAACTAATGGTATACTTAAAAGCAAGAAAAGAGATAGATGAAAAAGTTGATAAAAAAGAAATGATGGATAAGGTATATGAAGAATATAAAGACAGAATAGATGTGATAACCAGCGAGACGGAAGGTTTGAAAAATATCAGGCTTATCAAGAAATTAAAAGAAAAAGGGTTGGAGTTAGCATTGGTAACATCTTCAAAAAAAGAGTTTGTAAAAAATATTCTTAACAAATTAGATGCAGATGATGTATTTGATGTAATAATTTCTAGAGACGATGTGGAAAAGTATAAACCGGATGCTGAAAGTTACTTGAAAGCTTTAAATAAAATGAAAACTTCTAAAGAAAAATGTATAGTTTTTGAAGATTCAAAAAGAGGTATAGAAGCCGCGAAAAGAGCAGGATTAAAATGTGTATGTGTCCTAGAAAATACATTAGCTACTAAAGATAGTTTTGAGGGTATTGAAGTTGATGTTTTTGATGAATTAGCTGAAATTCTCATAAAAATTTATGATGAACATAAAAACATTAAAGAGCTGGAGGAATGCTGATATGAAAAAATCTGACCATAGAACAGTTGTAGAAATCGAAGAGAAGTTTTTGTGTGATAGTGATACTGAGATAATAAAAAATAAAATAGAAAAAGAAGGATTTAAGTTTATAAAAAGAATAAACGAAAAGGATGAATACTTTACTGATTTAGCAGGCGAATTTATAAAAAATAGGACCTGCTTGAGGATTAGGACAATAGATGACAAGGAACTTGAAATAACGTACAAAGGTAAATCAGAGATATTTTCGAGTTTCTATGCAAAGAAAGAGTCTAATATTATATCAGAAGTAAAGTCATATGAAAACATAGTTGAATTGTTTAAAGTTTTTGGATATCATTCATATGTAGTTGTAGATAAGATAAGGGATTATTATAGCAAAACAGAAAATGAGATTACATATAATATTCTTATTGATTCAATTTTAAACGTAGGAGAATTTATAGAATTTGAGATAATAGTACATGAAGATAGTGAAGAAGGAGAAAAGTATTTTTCTGAGTTTATAAAAAATTTTAAAAGTTTAAAGCTGAATAAAGCAGACTTGCCGTATAGAGACTTTGTTGCAGAATATTACTATAATAAGTTGCAATTAAATAAAATAAAAAATATACATATAGAAAGTAATGTTGATAACATTTTAGAGGATTGTAATTTAATTAGTAAAGTAAGGGAAAAAGGAATATGTTTAAGCAGTAATATAATTAATGAAGAATTGTTTGTAGAAAAGAAAGAAGAATGTCAAGTGGTATATAAACATCAAGATTATATAGAAGTAAATAGAACTAAGATGAAAAACATTACTCAATTATTGGCAATATTATTGTATAAATGATTCATCTACAGGAAAATATAAGATGGAAAAAATTTAAAATAGAGATTAAGAATATAGAGATAGAATATAATGAAAAACAAGAAGATTTAATTTAAAATTGCAAATAAAAACAGCAAATATAATAATGCTGTTCTTATTTGCAATTTATAAAACGTAGGTATTATAAAATCTTCTCGTCTTCTTCAGAGGAAACTAATTCAAAAGTATTATCGGAAGCATTGAGACAACCATCTGCAAGAAGATTACAAAAATCATCATCAATATTCTTATTATCCAAATCGGGATTAGGAGATGAGATACTTTCAATAGTTTCTGAAACTTTTTGGTCAGAGGTAACTTGTACAATTTTTAGGATCATTTCTGGTGAACTCTGGTCACAATTTAAAGAATAATTACCATTTCTCTCATCATAAACCATTTCTTCACAATATGTAGTGTCGTAATGCTTATATTTCATTTCTTCGCGAGGAGAACCGTTATTAAATATATTAATAAAGGCTTCTAAGTCTGACCTAACTCCAACCATAATATAAATCTCATTATCAGGTAATTGCTCAATAAACCCATTAATCATATCATAATATGTTACGATATCTTCCATACCTGGAGCTCGTGCACTTTTCACATCTAAATTCCCAGATAACCATAATCTTGATTTTTCATAAGCTTCAGGGTATCTGGATTTTCTTAGTTCTGCACTTAGTGAATCAAACACTCCCAATTTCCAAGGTCTATAATCCGATGACATATTAATTTGATCAGTAATTCCTAGGTTTTCTTTAATGATGTTAGCTGTTTCTTGTACTTGTACACGATTACATGACATATAAATATTTATTTTTTCTTGACTATCTTCTAGTATAGTATTTAACCTAGTCGAAATGTCATTGACTTGATTTTTACCATTAGGTGTTAATGGTGCTCCGTTTCCGCCAGTTATATCAGTTGCATTCTTATAAGACTCACCATGCCTGAAAAAAATTATTTTCTTCATATTGTACCTCCACTAGTAAGTATGTGAATATATCATAACAATTTCCATAATTATACAATGTATTATATAAAATGTCAAGTAATTTATAGAAACAAACAAGTCGGCTTTAAATTAGGCGGATAAAGAAAAAAGAAATGGGATAAGGCATGAATTTTAGGATTTTAAAGAGAACAATCTTGATAATTGCACAAGCACATGATATTGTAATGTCAAGGGGTGAGGAATAGTGGCAAGAAAACAAAGGATACATTACGAAGGTGCATTGTATCACATAATGGTTAGAGGTAATAATGGAGAATATATTTTAAAGGATATGCAAGACAAAATGCATTACTTAGATATAATTACAAACTATAAAGAAAAGTATGAATTTAAATTTTATGCATACTGCATCATGGATAATCATGCACATATGCTTATAGAGGTAGTAAAAACGAAATCAGCTAAAATAATGCAAGGTATACAGCATAAGTATAAGTAACAAGTTAAACATAGATGCAACTATGGTATCTAAGATTAAAAATAGAGACATCAACCTAACAGAATATGCTATTTCAGTAGTGGAAACCTATAAAAGAAACTCTAAAATTCATGCCTGACCCCGAATGTTCCTTTGTAGAGGCACCACAAAGAATAACATGATAATATTTTATAATGAGGAACATAAATTTGCAAGATTAACATCAACCCATAAGTTTGCAAGACTAAAGTCAACTATAAAATAAGAAAAGGGTTGAACTTAGTTTTGCAATTTAAGTGTTTATACTGAAAAACTGTAGGAAAACAATTGACAGTATATAGAAAATAAGGTACAATTAACTTATAAAAACTTAAGTTAAATCTAAAAATAAAAGGAGTTGTATTTTAGTGGTAAAAAGAATTATCAGTTTTATAATGTGTTTAGCAATGATGGTACAAATAGTACCAGTATCAAATGCACAAGTAGTAGGTTTTGAGGATTTACCAAGTAGCCACTGGGCATATAATGCAGTAAGTGATATGGTTAATAAGGGAGTAATAAAAGGATTTGAAGATGGTACGTTTAGACCAGAAGAACCAGTAACGAGAGAACAATTTGCAAAAATATTAGTTTTGGCATTAAACTTGCCAAAAGATACTGAAACAACACAAACATTCAGCGATGTAACTAAATCAGAATGGGCATATACATATGTAGAGGCAGCAAAACAATACCTTACGGGGTATAAAATTGGAAGCACAATGTCTTTTAGGGGTAGCGAGAATGCAGTAAGGGAAGATATGGCAGTAGCAATCGTAAGAGCAAAGGGGTTGTTGAAAGAAACTCCAGACCTAACGTTATTAGATAAATTTGCAGATAAAAATGATATATCAATGGATTTAAGAGGATATGTAGCTATAGCAGTGAAAAATAAAATAATGGAAGGCGATGGTACAAACTTCAATGCGCAAAAGACTTTGACAAGGGCTGAGGCATGTGTGCTACTATACAAGGCAAAAGGTGAAAAAGTAGTTGCGGTTAATTTAGATGAAACAACAAATCTGGTTGATAATGGTATAGTAAAAAGTGAAGATGAAGTTAAAGCTGAAGCGGCATTAAAAGAATGTTTCGAAGCTGATCAAAATTATGTTTTAAAATCATATGAAGTATATGTTAATGAGATTGATAAAAACAATAGAATTGAGTATAGTGTAAAAATAGATGCAATTAATCCACAAAGCACGAGATGGGAAAAAGGAATAAATAGCAGGTATATGACTATTAGAAAACAAACTGATGGGACATGGAAGTTTTGGACTATGGGTACAGAACCAGAAAAAGTAGTTAAAATGACAAGTACAGCAAATGACTATAAAACTGTTCATTTAGAAGCACCATCGAATTTTAAAGGAATTCTTTTGGATGATGGAACAGTAAAATTAACATGGGATAAAAAAGATTATACAACAGATATATATAGAGATGGCATTTGCTTAGCTGGAACGATAGATAAAGATGAGAATTTTTATATAGATACTACTGCAGAATCAGGTAAGACCTATAAATATACGAGTTATTTTAATTCAAATTTATATTTTAACAGGGATGCAAGTAACATAATAACAATAACTATACCAGAAACATCAATAGTACCAGAAACATTATCAGCACCAACAATTACTGTGGGTAGAGTTAGCGGGAAAACTGAAGCAAACGTAATAGTGAATGTTCAATTGACTGAAAAATCACAGGTTTGCGGAGGTAGTTTTAATTTAGTTTATGACAACAACAAGTTGGAAGTTATAAGTGTAGTCTCAGGAGAACTGATGTCAGATATGTTAGCAATATCTAATGAAAAATATACAGTAAATAAAATTAGAGCAACGTGGGCAGGTACAAAACCGATTACTAAAGCAGGAAGTTTATTTATAATTACTTTTAAAATAAAAGATGTAGAAAAAGGAAGTACGGGAGTTAGTATTGAGAACGCAAAGTTATATGACTTTGATGCAAACCCAATTATAAGCGAAACTATGAATGGTGAAGTAGATATATTGTAAAATTTAGTATTAAGTGTAATTACAGGTAGAATTGAAGCAAGAGTGCAATGAACGATGTAGTAAGTAATGAATATAGAGAGTAGTTTTAGGAAATAAAAATTCTTCGAGATAAAATGTAGTTTAAATATCGTGTAGATACACTGATTATGGTATAATTAAAGTGTGTAACACGATATTTTTTGAGTTAATAAAGTCTAGATGAAAAATGTAGGAGTGATACTAGCGAAGTGTATGTTCGTACGAACGGTAGGTAAAAACCTTTGATTAGAATTATTAAAATACAGAATAAAATAGAAAAGTAAGGAGAAATTAAAATGAATAGGGTATACACTTATTAATAGAAGTAAAAGAAACGCCACTACCAAAGATAATTCAAGGAACACAACAGGTCGATAAAGCAATAGAAAAGTTGTATCAAAAGGATATGTATTTAATTATATAGTGTTAAAAAATATAATAATAATCGACAAAATATTGACAAAAACTGTAAAATATGGTATATTATTAAAGTGTAAATGTTAGGGTTTTATTGAACGAGTATTAAGCGTAGAAAAGTAGTATTAATAAATATATATAAAAAGATATTTAGATTAAAACAAAAGGAGATGCTAGAATGGCTAGACGTACTAGAAATAAGGAACACGGAAAAATACGAGATCAGAGAATAAATGCGGGCATTAAGGTGATAGAGAATATTAATCAAATGTCGAATATTGATAAAAAAGGTAATCAGGAATCTTTAGCAATAGAAGATATTGAGAAATATGTACGATTAAAAGAACAAGAAAGTGGGATAAAAGAAAAGGAAGTTGTAACGAAATCCAATGAAAATAATTCTAAGGTTATTTATAAGTTAGGGGACGGTACACAAATAATTCAAGCCCAGTGGCAAATAGGAAATAATATACAAGGGTGCCAAGATATAATAATTGAAGATAGGGTTATTCGTATAAATAGGCATATTTTTGAGTGGATAGCTGAAAAACTTAAGAAGCTTGACAAAAAGGAAATCGAAAGTCTAGGAATAGAAAACATTAAAGTATATATACAGGAATTTGGCGTAAACGGGGATATTTATAAGCATCTTTCTGAAAGTGAATTAAAAGAATTAGAAGAACAAAAAATTGGTCATTGATAAATATTACTAAAAATGTAGATTCATTGAGAAACAAAAAAAATTAGCTGAAGCAAAAACGTATACTTTAAAAGGTGGAATAAAAGTTACTCCACAATATATAGTAATCGGTGATAAAAGATTTGTAATAGATAAAAATATTCGTGATTGGCTTGAGGAAAGGATTATTAATGAAGGATTTGAGAATATTGAGGTTGATAAACAAATGTGGTATAATGATAATTGTATTGCAGTTTTAAATTTCATTGGATATGCCGGAGATAGTTTGAGGAAGGATAGTAAAAAAGAAATCTTAGAGATGATAAAAGGGACCTGCGAAGGTGAATTGACTGATATGAGGCATAAAGCGAGGGCAAATAATAAATCAAGGGAAACAGATAAAAGCAAAAATCAAGGGAAGGTACATAAAAAGACGAGTAGGGAAACACTGGATGATGGTACAATTTTATTTAAAGATGAACAAAGGCAAGATGACAGATTTAGCAAGCCGAATTGTGGTTTGATTATGTTTGGGGAAACAGTAAGTTTCGATGAAAGTATTTATAATGGGTTGAATTCTGAAATAGGAATTAGAAGTGGTACAAATCAAACTGGAATAGAGGACGTAGTTCGCTTTATGGCAGATAGTATAGAAATCTTAGAAAAAGAAAAAACAATAGATCCAGTAGCAAATTATCATAATGATATAATGATTGAAGAGCTTACTAGAATAATATATCGTATTGAAGATATAGTAATCCCAAGTAAAACAACAACTGAAAATAGTTATGGAAGTACGATTGGAGGTCTCTCTTTGGGTTAAGAGGGACTTTTTGTATTATAGTACAATTCTTATATATATAAAAATTAACTAACAAAATATTGACTAATTTGGTAAAAGCATTTATAATAGTTAAAAAAGGAGTTGGTTTAATGTATTCGGAACAAGAGATAATTAAAAGAAATAAATTAGAAGAAATCAAAAACCATGTAAATGCGTATCCAGAAAGATATGAGGTTACTCATGAACTCGAAGATGCACAGTCATTAAATGATGGTGAAAGTAACATAAGTATTGCGGGAAGAATTGTTTTTATGAGGAAAATGGGGAAGCTTACTTTTGCAATGATTAAAGATATAAAAGGGAAACTGCAAGTTGCTTTTAAAAAGGATGTACTTGGAGATGAAAAATATGAATTTTTTATGAACTATGTTGATATAGGTGATTTTGTAGGTGTAAAAGGTGAAATGTTTACAACGCAGACAGGTGAAAAGACAGTTAGAGTTAGTGAGTTTACATTTTTGGGGAAAAGCTTGAAAACATTACCAGAAAAATGGCATGGATTGTCAGATAAAGAGTTATGCTATAGAAATAGATATTTAGATTTAATTATGAATGACGAATCAAAAAATAGATTTATTTTCAAGTCTAAGTTTATTAGTAAAATAAGAAATTACTTAGAGGAAAATAGGTATTTAGAAATTGAAACGCCTACATTAATTAATAAACCGGCAGGCGCATTAGCAAAGCCTTTTATATCTCATCATAATGCATTAGATATAGATGTATATCTGAGAATTGCTCCGGAAACGTATTTAAAGAGAGCGATTGTTGGTGGATTTACTAGGGTATTTGAATTTGCAAGATGTTTTAGAAATGAAGGTATAAGTCCAGTACATTTACAAGACTTTACGATGCTAGAATGTTATTGTGCATATTATAATTATAAGGACAATATGATTTTAATAAAAGATATGATGAAAAAGGTAATATATGATTTGTTTGGAAAGTATGAGATAACAATTGATGATAAAATAATTAATTTTGATAAAGAATGGGAAATAGTTACATTTAGAGAAATAATTTTAAAAGATTGTGGTATAGATATAAATGAATGTAAAACAGCAGATGAATTAAGAAAAAAAATAGCTGATAAAAAAATAGAATTAGATTCGGAAACGAGTATAAATGTTTTAGGTTTTGGTAATTTAATTGATGTGCTATATAAAAAAGTAAGTAGACCCAAAATAATAAATCCTACATTTTTGACTGAGCACCCAATAGATTTGTCACCACTCGCAAGAGCAAATGATGAAAATCCTAATATTACTGATAGATTTCAGCTTATTATAAATGGAGCTGAAGTAGTTAATGCATACTCAGAGTTGGTTGAACCGATAGAACAGGAGAAAAGACTTGAAGAACAATCAAAACTAAATGCTAATGGAGACGAAGATGCAATGGTGATGGATAAAGAATATATAGAAGCAATGGAATATGGTATGCCACCTATTTCAGGATGGGGTATGGGAATAGATAGGATAGTTCAAATACTTACTAATGCTGACAATATAAGGGATTGTGTGTTGTTTCCGGTAATGAGACCTATAAATGATGATGATGAGCAAAAATAAGTATTTACATTATAGAAAAAGCTGAATTTTGAAATGGTATTTAAAATACAGATAAAATGTAACAATATCAAGTGTAAACCAAAGAGTAGACGATCTAAAAAAGAGAGTCTGCTCTTTTTATGTATTAATCTGCAGTAAAACCAGTACCAACTTGGAAAAATTATTTTTTTATATAATTATAATGAAAAAAAGCAAAAAGTGTGGTAAAATGAGAACAAAGATTAGGTATGGGAGATGAATATTATGAAACAGCTAAAGTACATAGTTACAAGTATATTATTTATGGTGTTATTCGTACATACAGTATTTGCACTTGATATACAAATGCCAGATATGATTAGAGTGGGGCTTGAGTCTTATTATAAAGAGCTTAATAAGATTGATATAGGCTCGAAAGAGATTGTAGCAGGTAATCTAGATGGCGATAAGTTTACAGAGCTTTTTAGTATGAGTTCAAATAGTGGATTTAGTATGTATGCAGATTATAAATTTTACGTAGGTATTGATAAAGAATATTTTACATATGCTGACGCAAAAAGTGCGTTAGGTGCTTTAGAAATTGGTGGAGTGAGTAAATGTGTAGCATACGTTTCTGATGGTATGTGGGAGATATATTTGGGAGAGTATGCAAGCCAATCTGAAATGAATAGCGGGATGATTTCACTTGCAAAAACATATCCAGAATTAAAACTAAAAACCGTTGTTGCAACGCTAACACGAAACTATATAGTATCGAAAGACAGTAATGACAAAATAATCTTTGAAAATAGTGATGGATACGTTTGTTTTACTACACGAGATAGATTGATAAGTCTTATAACTAGGAAGTATAAGGGTTATATTCAGTTTGTGAGAGTAGATAGTGGTAAGATGACAGCAGTAAATACAGTTTTATTTAATGAGTATTTATATGGAGTTGTTTGCGCAGAAATGGGTCCTTCGTGGCATATAGAGGCACTAAAGGCTCAAACAATTGCAATTAAAAACTACGTGATACTGATTATAAATAATAAAAAATATAAGTATTATAATATATCTGATACGACAAATGATCAGGCATATAAGGGCTATAGTATCGAGAGTGAAAATGCACGTAGAGCGGTAAATGAAACTACAGGTGAGGTACTTTTATATGATGGAAAGTTAGCAAGTACATTTTATTTTTCAAGTAGTGGTGGATATACGGAGGACTCTCAAAATGTATGGACAAATACGGTAGCGTATTTAAAAGCAGTAAAAGATATTTATGAAAAGACTAATAGCCATAGTAATTGGGAGGTAACTATTAGCAAAAATGATATAAATACTACTTTATTAAGTTTAGGAAAATATATTGGTGATATAGTGGATTTAAAAGTAAAAAAATCTGAAGTGTCAGGTAGAGTTTTAGATTTTACTATTGTTGGTACAAGCGGGACACATACTTTGCAAAAAGAGAGTATAAGAACCTTCTTCAAACCTATATTAGGAAGCATACTAAAAAGTAGAGATTTTGATGTAATAAAGTCAAGTGATATAGGTTCGAGTACTGTTTATATAAAAGGAAGTGAAAGTGCGAATAATAAAAATATATTTGCTGGCACGTATGTTCGTGGAGTAGATGGTAGTGTCAAGAAGATTGATTCAAGTACGGGTACATTAGTAATAAAGGGCTCGGAAAACTCAAAAAAACTGACTACTCAAACTACAAATTTGTCAGATGATAAGTTTGTATTGCGTGGTTCTGGTTGGGGGCACGCAGTAGGCATGAGCCAATACGGAGCGAAAGGTATGGCCGAAGAAGGCTTTAAATATGATGAAATACTGAGATTTTACTATACAGGGACAAATGTGTTTAAGGTTGATTAATAGAGGAGAAAGCAATGAAAATATTAGTAGATGCTGATGCTTGTCCAGTTAAGGACGAAATAATAAAGGTAGCAAAAGAGTTTGAGATAAAAGTTATCATGCTTATTGATACGAGTCATATTTTATATGATGACTATGCGGAGATTATCACAGTAGATAAAGGTAAAGACTCAGTTGATATGGCACTAGTAAACAGGATAGAAAATAAAGATATTGTAGTAACGCAAGATTATGGTGTGGCTACGATAGCACTTTCTAAACGTGCATATGTCATAAATCAAAATGGACTGATATTTACAAATGAAAACATAGACAGTTTACTATTTGAAAGAGAGATGGCAAGAAAGAGTAGACAAACTGGTAGGACTTGTTCGAAGCATAAAAAAAGAAAGAAATCGGATGATGAAAGGTTTGAGAGTATATTTAGAAAGCTTTGTAGAGATGCATAAGGTGGGATTTTATATATGAAAAGAGCCATATTATATGGAATAATAGTTATTATTTTAGTATTTGCAGCTTTGATAAAGGTAGGTATTACAGAAAAAGGCTTAATTTATGAGATATTTAATAAAACGTATACTACAGAGATAACTAAAGCAAAGGTAATATATATTGTGGATGGAGATACTATAAAAGTACAGATTAATAATAAAACATATAAAGTAAGGCTAATAGGAGTGGATACACCAGAAATGATTAATGCTGAAAAAGAAGGTGAAAATCTTGGACAAGACGCTACGAACTATACTAAGCAAATATTATATGTTGGAAGAGAAATATGGCTCACTAAAGATATATCTGAGACAGATAAATATGGGCGACTCCTTAGGTACGTTTGGATAGGTGTACCAAATAATTACTCGAAAGATGAAATAAGGGATAGGATGTTTAATGCTATGTTGGTGATAAAGGGATTTGCTAAAGCTAAGGCGTATCCACCAGATACGGAGTTTGCAGAGGTTCTTGAGGAATTAGAGAAAGAAGCAAGATAGGAAAGGGCATTAGCCTTTTTTTATTTGCAAAAATCAACAAAATATTACATAAATATTAACAAAATCTATTGCAAAAAGTGTAAAAATATGGTATTATATATGTGTAAGGAAGATAAAAAATATCAAGTACAATTTAATACAGGAAAAAGTAAAGTAATGAGTGATAAGCTAGATTTAGCTTGACAAAACAAACTAAACTTAACTTTTCACCCGAAAATGGCAAACTTATCGAAAGATAAGGACGCAAAACTAAAGGGCCTTCTGCATAAGCAGGTGGTAGCCAGTTATCGAAGGAGATGGTTGGTATGTTTAAAAAAGTTGGTTCACTAGTTGCTATTCTTGTGTTTATGATAGCTTTTACAACTATAGCATATTCCGAAAGAACAGTTGAAGTTGATACTACGGATGCAGATGAAGGAATAGTAAAAGTTTTGTATGAAAATGAAGATGTAGACAAAGCTAAATTTATGATAGAAAAGGATTCAAAAAAGGATTATTATAGTTTGAAAAACACAGATAGATATGAAGAATTTTCTTTACAAATGGGAGATGGTGAATATACATTAGTAGTTTATGAAAATGTATATGGAACAAAATATAGAAGGGTATTTGAAGATACAATTAATGTGCAAATAGAAGATGAAGAAAGTATATATACTAAATCAGTACAAAATATAAAATACGATGAAGATAGTGCAGCAGTAAAGCTAGCTAAAAAGTTAACAAAAGATGCAGATAATGATGAAGAAAAAGCAAAAGCAATATACAAATACATAGTAAAAAACATAAAATATGATAGCAAAAAAATTAAAACAATAAGTTCAAATTATGTACCAGACATAGATGAAGTATTAAAAGATGAAAAAGGTATTTGTTATGATTACTCATCATTATATGCAGCAATGTTAAGAAGTGTTGATGTAAAAGCAAAACTTATTAAAGGATACTCAAAGGTAACAGATGTATATCATGCTTGGAATGAAGTTTATATAAATGGTAAATGGGTTATAGTAGATACAACATATGATGCATACAAAGAACAACATGACAGAAGCTATACATTTAAAAAGAGCGCATCAAACTATACAACTGATAAAGAATATTAGAAGAGTGGTTTAAGATAGAATAGTAAAAAGTTGCAACTAAATGGTTGCAATTTTTTTGCTTATAGGATAGAATAAAACAATGAAGAGTTAAGGTACACTAATTTATGATAGGGTATTGATTTGAGAGGTGAATAAATATGGATTTTGAAAAGTATGAACGTGTTATAGATAAAGATCATGTAAAATATTATGGTAAAGTCTCGCAAATAGTGGGGCTTACAATAGAGTCAACTGGACCACAAGCTACTATGGGTGAGGTGTGTAAAATATACACAGAGGAAAAACATATATTAGCAGAGGTTGTTGGTTTTAAAAGCAAAAACTTGTTGCTTATGCCACTTGGTGATATGCAGGGTGTTGGACCTGGAAATTTAGTAGAAGCTACAGGTGAAATATTTAAAATTAATATATGCGACAATATATTAGGACGTGTACTTGATGGGCTGGGAAGACCTATTGATGATTTAGGTGATATAAGTCACGAAGTGCAATGTAGTGTACTCAATGATTGTCCGACACCACTTAAAAGAAATAGGATAACAAAGCCGCTTGAATTAGGTGTTAAAGCCATTGACGGAATGCTTACAGTCGGTAAAGGACAAAGGATAGGTATATTTGCAGGAAGCGGGGTAGGTAAGAGTACTCTTTTGGGTATGATAGCTAGAAACGCGGTAGCAGATGTTAACGTTATTGCACTTATAGGTGAGAGAGGTCGTGAAGTAAGGGAATTTATAGAAAAGGATTTACAAGAAGAAGGGCTTAAACGCTCGGTTGTAGTTGTGGCAACATCAGATCAGCCATCGCTTATCAGACTCAAGGCGGCATATGTGGCAACTAGTATAGCAGAGCATTTTAGGGGACAAGGGAAAGATGTCGCACTAATGCTGGACTCTCTCACGAGATTTTCTATGGCACAGAGAGAGGTAGGGCTTGCAGTAGGTGAGCCTCCAGTTAGTAAGGGATACACCCCATCGGTGTTTACTACCATGCCTAAGTTACTAGAGAGAGCGGGTAACTCAGATAAGGGCTCGATTACAGGTATATATACTGTGCTTGTAGAGGGGGATGACATGTCGGAACCAGTATCAGATACTGCGAGGAGTATACTGGACGGACATATTGTTTTGTCAAGGTCACTTGCGCACAAAAACCATTATCCATCAATAGACATACTGCAAAGTATATCGAGGGTTATGTCAGATGTAGTTACTCCTGAGCAGAAGGAACTTTCGAATAATATAAAGAAAATAATGGCCATATATAAAGAGGCAGAAGATTTGATAAATATAGGGGCATACGTAAAAGGGAGTAATAAGGAGATAGATTATGCAATAGCTAAAATAGGGAAGGCGAATGAATTTTTGACACAACGGGTTGAGGAGAACTTTACTTTATTTGAAACACTGGAAATTATGAGTGGGATATTTAAGGATTAGACGACGTTCATTTCAAAGATACTGAGCGCCATCATATACCTGTTAATGGCTAAAACTAGGTGAGATATATTGAATAAATTATTAAAAAAGCAGGGTGAATTTTGGAACGTACATAATGCAAGTAGACGATGTTGTAGAAGAAAGTATAAAGGAAAAAGAAGGTTTAAATGATTATATAGAAATGGAACTTGGGAAATTTAGTTTTAGCCTTAAGACTGCAAGGGAAATGGAAAATGGAATTCCAACAGAATATGATATACCTCAACCAGCTGCAAGTGAAGATAAAGGATACAAAGAAACAAATTCACAAAATGGAATAATTTTAAAAGCTGCTAATGTTAAAAAAGATAAAGTTGGTAAGACTATAAGTGAAGATTATATATGTTTTATGGGTATGAGTAATCATAAAGTTGAAATAGATTATAGTATTCATTCTGTAAAACGTAATAGCCAATTTCATTTATGGGAAGAAAAACAAATGATATTATTAAGTAGTGAGGAAGTATCAATAGATAAAGAAGAAGATAAAAAATTCAAACAAAATAATTCAATAACGATAGAAGGTAATGAAAACTCTGGATATGCAGTTGAATTAATTTTCAATAATAATGGGAAAAAAGTAAAATATCATTCAATGCGGGATAGAGTAGTAGATAGGAAATACATGGAGTTGTTAGAGAAAATTCTCGGAACTTTAAACCCTAAAGTTTTAGCGACTTTAGCAAAAAAAGCAGGTTTATCACCTTTACCGGAAAAGGCAGTAATATTACCTTTAGTGAATGAGGTGGCATACGATGATATAATGGAACAGTCAATAAGTTGACAATAAAAAAAGCCCACAAGGGCTTATTTTATTACTAATTTTAAAAATGTTTTCTTTCCTTTTTGTATAATAAGTTCATTATTTTTAAAGGCATCTTTAGTCACTATGTAATTTGTATTGTCAATTTTTTCTCCTCCGATTATAACACCACCTTGTTCTACTAAACGTCTTGCTTCGGCACGTGAAGGTGCAAGTTTGGTTGTAACCATAAGTGATAAAATATCTACATCGTCTTTTTCGAGTTCAAAGCTAGGTACGTTACTCATGTCTCCACCAGCGCTAAATAAAGCTTTGGCGGCTTCTTGTGCTTTTTGTGCTTCTGCCTCACCGTGGACTATTTTGGTAACTTCAAATGCTAAGATTTCTTTTGCTTTATTTATTTTTGCATCTTTGAGTTCTCCGAGTTTTCTAACCTCATCCATTGGTAGATATGTGAGCAGTCCTAGGCATTTTTCTACATTAACATCCTCTACGTTTCTCCAGTATTGGTAGAATTCGTAAGGAGTTGTTTTAGCAGGGTCAAGCCATAGTGCTCCTTTTTCTGTTTTACCCATTTTTTTGCCTTCGCTAGTAGTGAGCAGGGTGAATGTCATAACGTTAGCACTCGCACGTTCTTTTTTGCGGATTAGGTCTATACCACCAAGCATGTTTGACCATTGGTCGTCGCCACCTACCTGAAGCGTGCAATTGTAGCGTTTGTATAGCTCTAGGAAGTCGTATGATTGCATAACCATATAGTTGAATTCAAATAATGTTAAGCCTTCTTCTAAGCGAGATTTGTAACATTCTGCAGATAGCATTCTATTTACAGAAAAATGAACTGCAATATCTCGGAGGAATGGAAGGTATTCAAGACCAAGGAGCCAATTGGCATTGTTATCCATAATAACCTTACCGTCTGAAAAGTCCATGAATCTAGCCATTTGTTTTTTGAAACATTCTGCATTGTAGTTTATGTCTTCTATGGTTAGCATCTTTCGCATGTCTGTTTTGCCGGATGGGTCACCTATCATTGTTGTGCCTCCACCTATTAGAATTATGGGTCTGTGCCCGGCTTTTTGTAGGTGGCTTAGTGCCATTAGGGTTAGGAAATGGCCAGCTGTTAGGCTGTCGGCTGTTGCGTCGTAACCACAGTACATTGTGACTTGACCTTTTTCGAAACTTTCTCTTATTTCTTGTTCGTTGCTACATTGGGCTATGAAGCCTCTTTCTTTTAGAATATCAAATGCGTTCATGTGAAAACCTCCGTTTTTTATTGAATGATAAAAGATTTAATAACTTAATTGGGTAATAATTAAAAACTTAAAGACTTAAAAATTTCAAAATTTAAAGACTTAAAAAGTTTAAAATTTAATTACTTAAAACTTAATTACTTTTTTTCAAAAAAAAGTAACAAAAAAACTCAGCCCCCTAACCCCCCATCCTTGGGGGGATAGCCGCAAGAACTCGTTCGTTACGCATTCGCTGCACTTACTCAAACAGTTTGCGGATTAGGAAAAAAGATTAATTTATTTTTGGTGAGAGTAAGGTTGACGGTCTGCCCTTTCCGCTCAAAAGTACTGAGCGCCGGGACATCCCTGCGTGTTCGTTAAAACTAAAATTAAAACTAACATAGAAATTGAAAAAACTCGTCTCATACAATACGTGTGTATTATATGGGACGAGTTTTTTACCCGTGGTACCACCCAAGTTTAAGTTAAGGGGATTGAGGTTGAGACCGAGAGTTAAGTAATTCTTTTAACTTTCAACTTTCAACTTTCAACTTTCAACTTCTTCATTTTCTCCCGTCTCCTGAGTGTAATTCGATTGTTTGTGTGCTGTGAGTTTTGCACCGAGTAACTCACTCTCTGGGGTTGTAACCACAAATATCTACTGTGTCTCTATCATAGACTTTTTATTTAGTTCTATATAATATAGTATAAAATACATTTTTTGTCAAGTAAATTTTAAAAAAACTTATTGACAATTTATAATTATTTGATATAATTTTTATAAAAGTGAATATTTTAAATATAGAGCAGGGTATGTAAATAGCATGACTCGGGCTAGGAATCTAGCAACAGTATGAACTGTGGGACTATAGCAACATTATAGGTACCACTGTTTTTTATCGTATGAGTATATGAGAGGGGATGCAAAATTGAAATTTAAAGCAGATAATAAAAAGGCAAATGCGGCACTCATATCGGTAATATCAAACACATCATTAATAACTCTTAAAGTATTTGCGGGGATTTTGAGTGGGTCTGTAAGTATAATAAGTGAAGCTATACACTCAGGTATTGACCTGATTGCTTCATTTATTGCGTACTGTTCAGTTAAAATTTCATCGAAACCACCAGATTATGAGCATCCATATGGACATGGAAAAATCGAGAATTTTTCTGGACTTATAGAGGGATTGCTTATATTTATAGCTGCGTTTTTTATTATTAATGAAGCTGTTGTTAAATTAATTAATCCAAGTGAAGTGGGAGAAACGTGGATAGGGATAATTATTATGTTTGTATCTGCAATAGTTAATGTTGTGGTGTCAAAATTTTTATATAAAGTTGCAAAAGAAGAAGATTCTATGGCACTAGAAGCAGATGCACTTCATTTGAAAACAGATGTATATACTTCGATAGGAGTAGGGGTAGGGCTTATAGCTTTAGAAATAACAAAGCTTGTAATACTCGATTCATTGATTGCTATTAGTGTTGCACTACTCATTATGAAAGAAGCCTATCATTTATGTGATAATGCATTAAAACCACTAATAGATTCGAGATTATCAGAGGAAGAAGAAGCAAAGATTTGTATTGTTATGGAGAGTTATAAGGATCATATAATAGATTATCATAATTTATGTACAAGAAAAGCAGGTAATACAAAATATATTGAATTTCATATGACTGTAAATAAAAGACTATCTGTAGAGGAGTCACATGAAATATGTGAAGAGATAGAGAGAGATTTAGAGGAAGTATTGAAAAATACGGATGTGCTTATACATATAGAACCGGGAGAGTAAGGAACAAAGAACAAAAAAATCGAAAACAGTAAAAAAATAGTATTATGCTAAAACGGGACTTCGGTCCTGTTTTATTTAGGCTTTATTCCCATTGTTTTATACACAAAAAAGATTTATAATGTAAATATAGGTAACCAATACAATATAAGGGGGTTTTACTATGAAATGTTTAAAAAGGTACTTTGCAGTATTTTTGGCTTTTGTTATGTTTGTTACATGTTTTGTTGGTGTAACAGAGGCTGGAAAAGGGACAACAAAAAATATTTTAACAGCACCTACAAATTTGATTGCTGGGAGTATTACGAAAGATGAAATAGATTTGCAATGGGATAGTGTAGTGAATGCCACAGGATATAGAGTTTATGGGGCTACTTCTAGTGATATTAGCTACAAGTTGCTAGGCACAGTGTATGCAATGAACTATAATCATACTAATTTACAGTCAAGTACTGTTTATTCGTATTACATAGTGGCATTTAACAAATTTACAGTTTCAAGTGAATCAGTACATGTAAATTTTACAACAGAGGCATTACCAGTGATAACCCCACCTGTAAGTACTGAAAAAGTGGTCCTTGGATATGCTACTTATTATTATTCAGGGGACAAGTCATCATATAACTCCATGGTTGCAAACAAAGATGCGATTGATGAAATAGTTACTCATACATATACAGTAGATGGGAGCGGAAATCTTACTGGAATCATTCCTTTAGAGCAAATACAATATGCAAAAAGTAATAACATAAAAGTTCAGGCTTCTATCTCAAATCAATTTAGCGGCCTTGTTGCTAAACAACTTCTAGAAAGTGCTACAAATAGGGCGACACTAATAAACAATATATTAGTAGAGATAGGAAAGTATGGCTATGCAGGGGTAAATGTTGATATAGAAGGGGTTTATGCAATTAACCGGGAGCATATGACTACATTTATGAAAGAATTATATGAGACTTTGAATCCAAAGGGATATTTGGTCACAATAGCAGTTCCAGCAAAAACATATGACAGTACAACAGATGGCTGGAATGGAGCGTTTGACTATAAAAGTTTAAATATGTATGCAGATCAAATAGTGATAATGACATACGACGAACATTATCCAGGGGGAACACTAGGGGCTATAGCATCATATGGTTGGGTAAAAAGAGTTGTGGAATATGCAGTTACAGTAATACCAAAAGAAAAAATATTGTTAGGCGTTGCAGCATATGGATATGATTGGTCTAGTAGCGGTACAAAATCATATAGTGTAAGCAAAGCATATGAGATAGCAACTACATATGGTGCAACTATAATATGGGATTCAGTATCACAAACACCACATTACACTTATATTGATACACTAGGAGTAAGTCATGAAGTGTGGTTCGAAAACTCATATAGCATACCTTTTAAACTAAATATGGTGAATGATTATGGACTTTTGGGTGTGGCGATATGGAGACTTGGACTAGAGGATGCAGCATATATGAGTAAGATAAGTAGTATGTCAAATTAACGAAATAAAAGAGATCCTTTTGATGAGTTTTACAAAAAGATCTCTTTTATTTATAATCAGTTAGATAATTCTGGTTCGTCTGCAATACTTGTATTAACTTCTGAATTATATGGATGAATACCAATGTCTTCAGGTGACGCAAAAAATTTTCCCGATAAATCAGTTGCAATATCTGTTTCTTTAGGAACTTTTTTAGGAAATTCAGACACCTTAACTCCATTATTAATAATTAATTTTAAATGATTGGCCATTAATAAAACCTCCTTAAATATAATATAAAAAATATATCATTAATTATAAAATATGTCAACTGGACAATTTACGTAATTTGTAATTTTTTAATAGTGTTATAAAAAAATGTAAAAAAATTCAAAAGGTATTGACTTTTATCCAAACAAATCATATAATATAAAAAAAATACTAGGAGGTTTTAAGATGGCGATTGGATATGAAAGATATGTTGTAGATCCTTTACAAGTAGTAACTAAAATATTAAACTGGAATGATATTTGTTATCAAAAGCACGAAAAGAGGATATCAGAGGTTGGTATTGAGCGTTATAGAATGGAAGAGCAACCTAGGCTAGACCGTATATTGAAAAATGAGGGAACACTGCAAAGTAAAGAATATCCAAGTATGTATGATTGGACAGAAATAGAAAAGGAAAATGGTCCTAGTTTAAGCATACTAGATGAAACACTTGCTAATAATCAAATGACTATGTAACATACATTTATAATCAAAAACGTAATATAAAATATATCAAACAACAACCTAACATAATCTTAGGTTGTGTTTTTATCCCAAAAAACATAAAACCTTTTAAAAATTTCTATAATTTTCTTGTAAAATTATCAAAAGAAATATATAATGGTTATACAAATAGAAAATTAAAAACAGAAAAAATATTTTTTCACTTTCAATTTTCAATTATTTTAATAGGGGGGATTTTTATATGTCAAATAAAGTTATGAAAACTATGGATGGAAATACAGCAGCTGCTTATGTAGCTTATGCATTTACTGAGGTAGCGGCTATATATCCAATAACACCATCATCAACGATGGCGGAAGTGGTTGATGAATGGTCATCACAAGGTAAGAAAAATATTTTTGGACAGGAGGTACTAGTTGCGGAAATGCAATCAGAAGCGGGAGCAGCAGGGGCAGTTCATGGTTCACTTCAAGGTGGTTCACTTACGACTACTTTTACTGCATCACAAGGTTTGTTACTCATGTTACCTAATATGTATAAAATAGCAGGTGAATTACTCCCTTGCGTATTTCATGTAACTGCAAGGGCTCTTGCGGGGCATGCATTATCGATATTTGGAGATCATTCCGATGTTATGGCTGCAAAACAAACTGGTTTTGCTCTGCTTGCATCAAGTTCAGTTCAAGAAGTTATGGATTTAGCAGGAATAGCTCATCTTTCGGCTATCAAATCTAGGATTCCTTTTCTTCATTTTTTTGATGGATTTAGAACTTCACATGAAGTACAGAAGATTGAAACAATAGGTTATGAAGAATTTAATAAACTAGTAGATCACGATGCTATTCAAGCTTTTAGGAATAGGGCTTTAAACCCAGAGAGACCAGTTACGAGGGGGACTGCTCAAAACCCAGATATTTTTTTCCAAGCAAAAGAAGCCTCAAACAGTTTTTATGATAGGTTACCTGATACTGTTGTTGATTATATGAATAAAATATCAGAGCTTACAGGTAGAAGCTACAAGCCATTTGACTATTATGGAGCACCAGATGCTGATAGGATAATAGTTGCTATGGGTTCAGTATGTGAAACGATAGAGGAAACAATAGATTATCTAATGGCAAAGGGTGAAAAAGTGGGTCTTATCAAAGTAAGATTATATAGACCTTTTGTGGCTAAATATCTTTTTGATGTACTTCCTGCCACAGTTAAGAAAATCGCTGTACTTGATAGGACTAAAGAACCAGGAGCAGAAGGAGAACCATTATATAAAGATATTAGAAATATGTTTTATGACATAGAAAACAAGCCACAGATAGTTGGTGGTAGATATGGACTTGGTTCAAAAGATACGACTCCATCTCAAATTAAGGCAGTATTTGATATGACTCGGGATAATCCAAGAAATAATTTTACAATAGGTATAAATGACGATGTTACATATCTTTCACTCGATATAAAAGATAAAATAGTTACAGAAAAACTAGGAACAGTAAGATGTAAATTTTATGGTCTTGGCTCAGATGGTACAGTTGGAGCAAATAAAAATGCAATCAAGATTATAGGTGATGATACAGAGCTATATGCTCAGGGGTATTTCTCGTATGATTCTAAGAAATCAGGAGGGGCAACAGTATCTCACTTAAGATTTGGTAAGCAACCGATAAAGTCAACTTATCTTATAGACGAAGCTGATTACATTGCATGTCATGCTCAGGCATATGTGGACCAATATGATGTGATAGCAGGACTCAGAAAGGGTGGAACTTTTGTTCTAAACTGTATATGGAATGAAAAAGAAATAGAAGAAAAATTACATGTAAAAATAAAAAAATACATAGCAGAAAACAATATAAATTTCTATACAATAAACGCTACAAAACTTGCTCAGGATTTAGGATTAGGTGGAAAGATAAATATGATAATGCAAGCAGTATTTTTTAAGCTTGCAAATGTTATACCTCTAGATTTGGCTATAAAACATTTAAAGGATGCAATAGATAAATCATATGGAAAAAAAGGACAGGATGTTCTTAAGATGAACTACGATGCAGTAGATGAAGGAATAGAAAATATAGTTAAAGTAAATGTTCCTGGGGCATGGAGTAAGCTAGAATTATTTAAAGATTTAGATGAGGGTAATTTGCCAACTTTTATAAAAGATAGACTAATTCCTATGAATGCACTCGAGGGAGATAAACTACCAGTAAGTACTTTTAAGAATTCAGAAGATGGTACTTTTGAAAATGGTTCTGCGGCATATGAAAAGAGGGGTATAGCTACAAATGTACCAGAATGGATACCAGAAAATTGTATTCAGTGTAATCAATGTTCATTTGTATGTCCTCATGCTGCAATAAGACCATTCTTACTTACAGATGAAGAGTTGGCTAATGCACCAGAAGGAATAGAAACTAAGAAGGCAATAGGAAAGGGCCTCGAAGGCTTGAATTATAAAATACAAGTTTCAACAAAAGATTGTACTGGTTGTGGAAACTGTGCTGAAGTATGTCCAGCAAAACAAAAGGCACTTGAAATGAAACCGATTGAAACTCAAACAGAAATGGAAATAAAAAATTGGAATTATGTCAGAGCTCTTCCAGCGAAGGATAATTTAGTGTCAAAAGATAATGTTAAGGGATCACAATTTTCCCAACCATTATTTGAATTTAGTGGTGCATGTGCGGGTTGTGGAGAAACTCCATATATTAAGGTTGTTACGCAATTATTTGGAGAAAAAATGGTTATAGCTAATGCGACAGGATGTTCTTCTATATGGGGAGCTTCAGCACCCTCTACTCCATACTGCAAAAATGATAAAGGGCAAGGTCCAGCATGGGCTAACTCATTATTTGAAGATAATGCAGAGTATGGATACGGTATGTCACTAGGTATTAAGAAGGTTAGAGAACAGTTAAAGACAAAAGCAGAAAGTTTATTAGAACTTAATGTTGGTGATGATGTTAAAGCAGCATTTAAAAAATGGATAGACGGAAAAGATAACTACGAAGCATCTAAAGAAGCAACTATAGAACTCGATAAGGTACTTGAATATAAGTATAACGATAATGAGTTACAAGAAATAACAGATTTCTTTAAGGCTAATCATGAATATCTAACACAAAAATCAATATGGATATTAGGTGGAGATGGATGGGCATATGACATAGGATACGGTGGACTTGACCATGTTCTTGCGTCAGGTGCTAATGTAAATGTACTTGTATTTGATACAGAAGTTTACTCAAATACAGGTGGACAATCATCAAAATCAACTCCAACTGCTGCAATGGCAAAATTTGCAGCTGCAGGAAAGAGAACAAAGAAAAAGGATTTAGGTATTATGGCTTCTAGCTATGGATATGTATATGTAGCCCAAGTAGCTATGGGAGCAAATAAAAATCAATTCATGAAAGCAGTGCAAGAGGCTGAAAGTTATGATGGGCCATCAATTATAATCGCATATGCTCCATGTATAAATCATGGAATAAAAGCAGGTATGGGAAGGACCCAAGAACGAATGAAGCTTGCTGTTGATTCAGGATACTGGCATTTGTGGAGATTTGACCCAAGATTAAAAGAACAGGGTAAAAATCCATTTGTACTAGACTCAGGAGAACCTAAAATGAGCTTTAGAGAATATTTAGAGGGCGAAGTAAGATACACAGCAGTTCAAAAACAATTCCCTAAAATAGCTGACAAAATGTTTGAAGAAGCTGAAGAACAAGCGAAAGATAGATATGAAGGATACATAAGAATGAGTAAGATGGAATACTAAAACATGTACAATTAAAAGAAATAATTAAGTGTGTCATTTATAGATATAAAAAGTCAAGCAAATAGTGCTTGACTTTTTATGTAGAAATGTATAAAATAGTGTTGAGTTATTATTAATATATTGGAATAAAATCATACATATGATAGTTGATATTAGCATTGCGAATCTATAAGGGGAGGTGCTAAATGAATAAATTTATAAAATTTATAATTTTTGATTTAATAATTTTTGCTATTGGCTTTACATGTTTTTTACGGATGACGAAAAATGTTGAAGTAGAGTGGACTACGGCTGATTATGAAAGCGGAATAGAAAAGACAAAACTGGCAGTTGGAAATATTAATGATTTAAACTTAACAGATGCATTGAATAATAAAATTATATGTTACGGACAAAATGTAGTACAAACTAGTTTTTCAAGTAAAGAAATGAGCGCAATATTGTCTACAGCGAATGATGAACTTGGACCTATAAGTAATATAAAAGTAAAATTTTTAAATTATAATGAAATGGAGGTAAACTTCACTTTAGAAAAAGCTACTGTTGATTTTTTAAAGGAGACAGCTAAGGAAGATCCTAAGATGGGCAAGTACGCATCATTCTTAGATATGATGGTGGGTACTCCTGTATATATGAAAGGAAAGATTAATTCATACGGTAAATATAATATAGACGCATCTGTAGAAACAATATATATAGGGAATATTCATTTGGGAACTGAGGTAGTAGATAAAGTTCAAGTATCGTTATCACCATTTGCTAACTTTATAATTTCAAAATATGTTGGACTTTCTATTGGTCAATTATATATAGATGACGATAAACTAGAGTTTATTGGAACGCTTCCAGCAAGGATAGAGAAAAATTATTAAAAAAGTATAATAAAACATATGAGGAGAGGATAATATGCAACACAGGAATGATTTAAGGGCACACTGTAATATAATAGTAAAAATGGCTAAGGCATTAGATTACCCAAGGGAACAAGTAATGGAAAAAGATAAATTTAATGTAGAAATTTCTGACATAAGTGCAACAGGGATACATTTTATTACTGATGAGAAGATAGAGGAAGGAAAAAGATATATAATAGAATTGCAGATAAACCAAACAATTGAAATAATTATTTGTAAAATAATTAGAGTGAGTTCTGAAAATAAAATGCATAAATGCGGGGCGAAGTTTGAAAAGATGCCATATAATACGGAAAAAAATTTACGAGCATATGTATATAAATGGCAATTAGATAAGTGTAGACAATAAGCGAATAATAAAAAAAGGGCCAAAGCTGCTCTTTTTTATTTTAAGACCTTGCAATTTTTAAAAAATTTAGTATTATAGAAGTAAGGAATGAATAGTGAGGAAGGGAGTGTTGATATGAATTGTTTTAAAGTAAATATATTAATAATTTTATTAGTTGAATGTTTTATTTTTACTGGTTGTAATGAAAAGAAGTTTAATATCAGTGGGACGATAGAGACCGTGCAAATTGATATTAATTCAGAGGTTCAGGGGAAAATTACAAAAGTTCTAAAAGAAGAGGGTGACAGTGTACAAGAAGGAGAGATTGTTGCAATTGTAGATTCTGAGAACCAAAAACTTTTAGTTAAATCAGCTGAGGAAAACGTCAAATTAAAGGAGCTGAAGCTCTTAGATATAAAGGCAGGTACGAGGAAAGAACAGATAAAGCAAGCCGAAGCACAAGTCAAAGCAGCAAGGACTAAACTTGATGAGCTTAAACATGGTACAAGACAAGAAGAGATAAATAAGGCCCAAATAGCTGTGAATACGGCAAAAATAAGTTATGATTATTTGTCAGAAAAATATGAAGAAGCCAAAAAGTTACATGAAACAAATGCAATATCAAATGATGAGCTAGCAGAAATAAAGTATAAATTTGATACATCTTTGGGTAATTATAATTCTGCAATTGCGAGTCTTGAACTTTTAAAAAATGGACCTACAAAGGAAACTATAAAAGTGGCTGATGCAGGGGTAGAACAAGCAGTTGCAAATTTAGAATTACTAAAAAGTGGTTCTACAGTAGAAGCAATAAAAATGGTAGAAGCGGAACTAGAATCATCGAAAATATTACTCGAACAAGCAAAATTGGTGCTTTCAAGATATGAGATAAAATCTCAGGTGAGAGGTACCTTGGTACAAAAAAATCTAGAGATTGGTGATATCGTAAACATGGGAACAAACATAGGAACAGTATCTGATCTTTCAAATATGTTTATAACAACTTATGTTACGCAAAGAAATTTAGGATTAGTTAAGGTTAATGATGAAGTTACACTAAAATCAAATCTAAATCCTAAACAAATTATTAAAGGTAAGATTACTTATATATCATCGGAAGCTGAATATACACCTAAAAATACTGAAACAAGTGAGGCAAAAGAAAACACAGTATTTAAGATAAAAGTTGAAGTACTGGATAATATTGAAAAACTAAGACCAGGTATGACGTTGGACGTTATATTAAGTTGAAAGTGGAAAGTTGAAAAGAAAAGTGAAAAGTTATTACGTAGTTAATTTTTAGTTCTTCACTTTCAACTCTCAACTTTCAACTTTCAACTTTCATTAGGGGGTGAAAACATGGAGTATGCAATAGAAATAGATAATCTTACTAAAAAATTTGATAATTATGTAGCTGTAAATAGTATTAGTTTTAAAATTCCAAAAGGCAAGATATTTGGATTCCTAGGACCTAATGGTTCAGGAAAGTCTACGACAATAAGAATGCTATGTGGAGTTTTGACCCCTACATCGGGAACGGGAACTGTTATGGGATATGATATATTAAGAAACCCAGAGAAAGTAAAACAAAATCTAGGATATATGTCACAAAGGTTTAGCTTATATGATGATTTGACTGTAGAAGAAAATCTAGATTTTTATGCAGGAGTATATGGTTTAAATAGAAAGGTTAGGGATGAACGAAAAGAAGAACTAATATTTATGGCAAGTCTAAATGGTAAGGAGAAAACATTAGCCAAAAATCTTTCTGGAGGTTGGAAACAAAGACTTGCACTAGGCTGCGCTCTTATACATAAACCAAAGCTATTAGTATTAGATGAGCCTACTGCTGGAGTAGACCCTGTGTCGAGAAGGATATTCTGGGAGATAATACACAAACTTGCTACCCAGGGAATAACTATACTTGTCACAACTCATTATATGGATGAAGCTGAAAGCTGTGATATGATAGGCTTTATATTTAATGGTAATTTGATAGGGGAAATAGCTGCACCGAGCGACATAATTGCACACGCAAACTCGAAAGACTTAGAGGATGTATTTATAAAGTATGTTGAAGAGATAAATGGAATAAAGGTAAGTTCGTTTGGAGATATGAAGTTTTTGAATGAGTAGGAGGTGATCTACATGGGTTTTAATCTACAAAGGTTTTTTGCAATAGTAAAAAAAGAGTTTATTCAGATGAGACGGGATCCAATTGCACTTAGACTACCTATTGCTATGCCAATAATGATGATGCTTTTATTTGGATATGCTGTTAATACTGAAGTTGATGATATAAGAACGGCTATATTTGATCAAAGTAGGACACAAGAAAGCAGGGAGTATATAGATAAATTCGAGGCATCCAATTATTTTGAAGTTACTGATTATGTCCTTAGTGATAAAGAGATGGCAAATCTTATTGACAAAGGTAAAATAAAAGCAGGACTCGTAATACCTGCGAATTATGCAGAGGATATTAGCAAAGGTAAGACCCCAGAAACATTGCTTGTTATAGATGGAACTGATCCTACGACTGCTAGAACGGCTATGAGTAGTGGCGTGCTTGTCAATGAAATATATTCTACAGAATTCAAAAAGAAAATGTTGAAAGAGAAAGGGCTATCCTTTTTAGACATGCCAGGTGTTAAAATAAATACAAAGGTTTTTTATAATCCCAATCTTGAAAGCAATAAATTCACGATACCGGGGCTTGTAGGAATCATACTTCAGAACATAACTATAATGCTAACAGCATTTGCACTAGTACGTGAAAAAGAACGAGGAACGATAGAACAACTCATGGTATCACCCATTAGACCAGTAGAACTGATACTGGGAAAATTGATACCGTACATATTTATAGGTTATGCAGGATTTTTGTTCGCACTCGCGATATGCATATTTTGGTTTGGAATATGGCCAGTCGGAAGCATACCACTCTTACTTGTGCTAGGGTTCCTGTTTGTGGTATGTTCACTAGCTATTGGAATGCTTATATCCACATTCGCAAATAACCAAATGCAAGCGATGATGTTTATTATATTAGTAATTCTACCAAGTATACTACTCTCAGGATATATATTTCCAAGAGAAGCAATGCCCACAGCTATAAATTGGGTAGGATATGCAATACCCGTTACATATTTCTTGAATATAATAAGAGGAATAGTGTCAAAGGGTGTGGGATTAGAATATATATGGCAAGATGTTGTTGCACTGATGATATTTGGGGTTGTTATACTTACCATTGCGGTGCTGAGGTTTAGAAAGAGTTTGGACTAAGTAAGTTGAAAGTGAAAGACTTTGACTTAGGGATACATACTAAGTTATTGTACATAAATTCACTTGACATATGATAGATAAAAAGGTAGAATATATTTAAATATCAAAAAACATAGGGGAGCTGATGATATGGGGATAAGGATAGTAACTGATAGTACATCGGATTTAAATGACGTGCTAATAAGGAAGTATAATATTAAAATAGCACCACTTACTGTGCATTTTAAAGATAAAAGTTACAAGGATACGGTAGAAATCTCAGCAAAAATGTTTTATGAAAAATTGAAGACTTGTGAGGAACTTCCAAAAACATCTCAAGTAAATCCAGCGGAGTTTGAAGATATATTTGAAGAAATTTTAAAAGCAAAAGACGAGGTATTAGGTATATTTATATCTAGTGATTTAAGTGGTACTTTTAATTCAGCTCAAATTGCAAAAGAGTTAATAGAGAGTGATAAAATTCACATAATAGATTCTAGAAATGTTACTGTTGGTTTGGGAGGTATAATTTTACATGCTGCAAAACTAATAGAAAAAGGAAAAACGATAGATGAAATAGTTAAAGAGATAGAGCAGATAAAAGGTAATTCTAAACTTGTTGTTATGGCAGATACTCTTGAGTATTTAAAAAAAGGCGGAAGACTATCAGCTGCAAAAGCTATGATAGGAACAGTTCTCAATTTAAAACCAATACTTGTACTAAAAGATGGTCGTATTGATACTCTTGATAAGGTTCGCGGAACTGGGAAAGGTGTAACATACATATTGGAGTATATGAAAGATTACATAAAAGAAGATTCTGATATATTTGTGTTGAATGCTGCATGTGATGAGGCAGCTGAAAAAATGATAGAAAGATTAAAAACGGAATACGGAGCGAGTAGTGTACATAAATGCGATATGGGACCTACTATAGGAGTGCATCTAGGGCCTGGGGCTGTAGGGATTGCAGTGCTTTAAATTGATGTTTAGTAAAACAGACGGATATACATTAAAAAATGTTAAAAGCTATTGCAAAAAGGTGAAAAAAGTAGTATTATATTAATAAGAAGTATAGTATATACTAAAATAAAAAGGAGAGATAAGTAAATGGAAAAGAAAAAAATAATAATAGGAGCAGTAATCGCAATAGGGTTAATAATAATCATAATGTCTATTATAGGTAATAATTCAAAGCAGGAAACAATTAATGGAGCAGATACTAAAAATGCAGAAGAAAAAGTACAAATAAAAGTAGAAAATCCAGAAGAGCTAAAAATAGAAGTATCGGAAGAAACAAAGAAAATACAAGATAAAGTAAAATTTTCTAGTATAACATCAAGTGTGAAAGATAACATAACAACAGTAACAGGGACAATAGAAAACTTAACGAGTGACGTAATTACTCCATATATGAACATATATTTTTATGATAATAATAATAAACTAGTAATAACTGCAAATGCGTTTGCAGATAAAATACAAGCAAATGGGAGTAAACAATTTGTAGCTAACTTAACAGGAGATTTTTCAGGACTAGAGTTAAAGGTTGAGCTGGCAGAATTAGAGTAATAAGAGCGTAAGATATAAAATGGTCTTGAATAAATTCACCCTAAAAAGTTATTATAGTTTTATGATAATTTTTTAGGGTGAATTTATTATAATGGATAAAAGATTATAACAATGTATTGAAAAATATTTAATTTGTAGTATAATGAAATTAGGATAATTATCTGTAAGTAGAGATTGTTTTGTGTGTAGTATAATATATAAAGAAAGGATTGAATTCATGAAAAAACATACTCATAATGAGGTAGAAAAGAAGCTAAATAATATAAAATGTACCATGGAGTTTGAAGGAATGAAATTGCCACAAGAAACTATTGATTTGTATAGGCAAGTACTTATTGGAGAATGTACTATAGATGCTGCAAGAAAAATGATTTTAAATCAATATATAGGGTGATGGATTATGGATTATGATATACAGGATGATATTTATTGTTACAAGAATACAGGTGTCTTAAAAAATAAGTTTAACATAAGGGATAAAGAAAAACTAATAAGCCTTGAGCGTGACCTCACAGGGCTTAAACTTATTGAGATAGAAACAAAAAGGTTAGGCAAGGTTTTAGATGAAAAGTATTTTAAAGCTATTCATAAGTTTTTGCTTGAAGAAATTCTTGATTGGGCAGGAGAATATAGAAAGGTAAGAATACATAAAGACAATACTACTTTTGCCTATCCTGAAAATATAAAAAGTGAACTTAAAAGAGTATTTGGGGAGTTAAAGGACGATAATTATTTGAAAGACATGGATAGTGATAGATTATCAGAAAGGCTTGCATATTATAAAGCAGAATTTAATATAATTCATCCTTTTCGTGAAGGCAATGGGCGCACAATAAGAAAATTTATAGAACTTTTAGCTGAGGCAGCAGGACATAACCTGAGGTTTGATATGATAAATAAGGAAGAGTATCTTGACATAATGAGGAAGTCGGTTCTTAATATAACTGATTTAAAAGAGTATATAAAAAGACAATTGGACTATGAAATAAACAATAAAAATCAGGAATAGAATTTTCTGGTTTTTTTAGTTTCTAAAAAACATTGATAAAATGGTAAAAATATGATATTATAATAACAAATAGTAATGTTAGATTGCGAAGGAGAAATGAATATGTTTATAGATAAAACAAAAATATATGTAAAAGCTGGAGATGGTGGGAATGGGTCGTCATCATTTAGAAAAGAAAAGTATGTTCCAACTGGTGGACCAGATGGTGGAGATGGTGGTAATGGTGGGGACATAATCCTAAAGACAGATACAGGAATGAATAACCTGATAGCGTATAAACACCAAAAGCATTTTAGAGCTGAAAATGGTGGAAAGGGTTTAAAGAAAAACTGCCATGGAAAAAGTGCGGATGATCTTATTATAAAAGTACCAGTTGGGACTGTTGTGAAAGAAGCGGAGTCTGGTCAGGTAATAATAGATATGAATAAGGAAAATCAAGAGTTTGTGTTACTTAAAGGTGGTAAGGGTGGACTTGGGAATCAGCATTTTGCGACTTCGAGACAGCAAGCACCTAGATATGCAGAAAATGGCAAGGAAGGGAAAGAACTACTCGTTATATTTGAGCTTAAAACGATAGCTGATGTTGGATTAGTTGGATTCCCTAATGCAGGAAAGTCAACTCTACTTTCTGCTGTGACAAATGCAAACCCTAAAATAGGTAGTTATCAGTTTACGACGCTATCACCTAACATGGGAGTTGTGAAAATAAAATCAGGAAAGACCTTTCTTATGGCAGACATACCGGGGCTTATAGAAGATGCACACAAAGGTGCAGGATTAGGATTTGAATTTTTGAGGCATATAGAAAGAACAAAAGTACTGATACACGTGGTTGATGCAGCAGGAACAGAAGGGAGAAATCCACTTGTTGATATAGAAAAGATAAATAATGAGTTACATTCATACAGTGAAAAATTAGCTAAAAAGCCACAGGTTATAGCTGCTAATAAGATAGATGTGCTACCAGAGGGTGATGACATAATAGAAAAAATAAAATCAGAATTTGAACCTAATGTTAGAGTTTTTCCTATATCTGGATTTGCTCACAAGGGATTAGATGAATTGTTTAACTACGTTGCAACAATGCTTGATAACAATGAATTTGAAAATGTAGAATTTAAGCAAGAGTATTTTATTAGTGAGAATACTGATGAAAAATATAATGAATTTACAGTAACAAAATACAGTGATGATTATTATGTAGTTGAGGGTAGAGGTGTAGAAAAAATGATAGGCTACACAAATATTGAAACAGAAAAAGGACTTGACTTCGTACAAAAATTTATGAAGGAACACAAAATAATAGATGAACTAAAGCGCAAAGGATTAAAAGAAGGCGATACAGTGAGAATATATGACATAGAGTTTGAGTATATGGAGTAGGATGATAGGAGGAACAACATGTCGAATACAAACTATAACTTTGAACAACTTAAACAACAATTACATGAAAACTTTACAAGAGGTAAGTCGCCTGAAGATGTAGCATATGCTGAAAAAAGATTTACACATACTCTCGGTGTGGTAGAAACTGCCGAAAAGCTAGCTAAGATGTATGGTGCGGATGTAGAAAAGGCGAGGGTAGCAGCATTGTTACATGACTGTGCAAAATTTTATAAATACGAGGATTTTGCAAGAAAGCATGATATAAAATTAGATTATGATATATTAAAACACCTTAAAGTAATTCATAGTTTTCTAGGGGTATTTGTAGCTAAAATAGAGTATGGCATAGAAGATGAAGAAATACTGGGTGCTATAAAATATCATACGACAGGAAAACCAGATATGACAGTACTTGAGAAAATAGTTTATTTAGCAGATGCTATTGAACCCGGTAGAGAAGAGTATGGATATCTAGAAGAAGGAAGAAAGCTTGCATGCGAAGATTTAGATAAAGCTGTTGGTTTTATATTAGAGAGAACGATAAAATACGTGGAAGAAAGAAAACTGAAATTATGTTATCTGACGAAAGAAGCATATGAGTGGTACTCAAAAAAATAATGCTATACTAATCTTTTAGTATAGCATTATTTTTCCTTTTTCTTTTAACTTTTATCTTAAATTTAAACATTTTAGCAACAATAATAAGTAGAATAATTATTAAAACAAGTGTTAATAAGATTTTCAATATAAGCATGACCAGTGCAATTACTAACCCTATAAGTCCTAAAAATAACCCATCTTTAAAATCAAAGATTGATGGTTTGATTTCAACTGTTTTATCAGAAACTAAATCTGTGTAGGCTATTACATTGTTTTTGTAATAGTACTTTATAGTTCCTAGTTTCACACCTTTAGCTACAGTTTCTTTAAATTGTTCAGGTATACTGTGCTCTACTCGTATGTCAGATTCAATGTAATCCGAAGGTACTGCAAATACAAACTTTTGAGAGCTAAGAGCGGATATATTATCTTTTATTTTATTACCTTGAAAAACAGGTAATTTTTTTATTGCTTTATTTTGTTCAGTAAGTGTTATAAGCTTGTAGTTATTAAAAGCATAATCAAGTGTCTTTGTGGCATCAAGATATAGATTTTCTTTATCTGATTTTAGTAAGACAGAGATAAGCTGCATACCATCCTTTTCTGCATAGGTTACTAATGTATGTCCAGCGACAACAGTGTAACCAGTTTTCCCACCTAAACAGTAATCATAATGATACTTAGTATTTAAAAGCATTTTATGTGAATTCCCAATTACACGTTCTACGTTTCTATTTGTAGGTGGAATTGTATGAATTGTAGTTCCTATAATTTCTCTAAAAGTAGAACTCTTAAATGCCTCAGCAGAAATGAGAGCCATATCGTAAGCAGTGGTATAATGATTATCATTTGGTAGCCCATTTGTATTCTCAAAATGAGTATTTATGCAACCTAAATCATTTGCTTTTTTATTCATCAAATTTACAAATTCGGATATCGAACCGCTTGTTTTCTCTGCCAAACCATTTGCCATTTCATTTGCAGATTTCATGAGTAGACCATAAAGTGAATTTTCCACTGTAATTTGCTCATCAGCAACAACCCAAAGATGGCTACTATTACGGTCTATAGAGTTGACTGCAGTACTTGAATAAGTAATTCTATCATCGAGTTTATTATTCTCGATAGCTAGCAGTGCCGTCATTACTTTTGTTATGCTAGCAGGAAAGTGTTTTTCATATATATTTTTTTCATATAATATTTGTTTTGTATTTATACAGTAAACGATTGCTGATTCAGCTGAAATTGTTGGTATATTATTCTCAGCATGAGAAACAATAATATTAAGTAAAAAAATGAACATTATAAATAAACATATAAATAACTTATGTCGTTTTAACATCTATCTATCCCCCATAAATAAACTATAATAAATCTCAACTAATTTATTATAATAGAAAAAGCATAAAAAAGCAATATCACAATCTCAAATTATAAAAAAAAACACTGGAAAGGAGAAATATATGGATACTAAGGAATTTAGAGAAGTAAGTGAGGAGTTTCAAAATGCAGATATAGATGGAAAAATAAAAATTTATACTACCTTAGAAGGACTTACACAAAATCAGTATAAACAGCTTTTGAAACATTTTCCAATTGAGCATTTAGACAAATTAGAAGATGCGTTAATGTAACAAAAAGCCACATATATAGAAAAAAATTCAAGCTGTGCTTGAATTTTTTTCTATATATGCTATAATAAGTTATTAGGGATAGAATAGTAAAACATAGGGGTGATATAATGAATATAAGTGAAATAAAGATTGCTGTTGATGCAATGGGTGGAGATAATGCACCAACAGAGATTGTAAAAGGAGTAGTTGAATTTATTAATAAAAATAAGGTAAAGGTAATATTGGTTGGTAAGGCAGATCTAATATATAGTCAACTTTTACAATATAAGTATTCGCAGGATATGATAGATGTAGTAGATGCATCGGAAATCATATCTAATGATGATTCTCCAACTGAAGCTATAAAAACTAAAAAACAATCTTCAATGGTTATAGGATTATATATGTTGAAAGAAAAAAAGATTGATGCTTTTATATCTGCTGGTAACACAGGCGCTCTTGTTGCAGGTAGTACGCTTATAGTGGGTAGGATCAAAGGTGTAAAAAGGCCTGCACTTGCTTGTATGTTTCCTACACTTAATGGTATCTCTTTACTTATAGATGTTGGAGCGAATGTAGATGCGAAGCCGATTTATTTAAAACAATTTGCCCAAATGGGGTCGATATATTTTAGAAATGTAGTCGGTGTAAAAGAGCCTAGAGTAGGGCTTGTAAATATAGGAACAGAAGATAAAAAAGGAAATGAGCTAGTGCGCGAGTCTTTTAAACTTTTAAAGGATTCTGACTTAAATTTTACAGGAAACTTGGAAGCAAGAAATATATTTAGAGGGGAAGCAGACATAATAGTTTGCGATGCTTTTGTTGGAAATATTATTTTAAAGCATAGTGAAGGTTTAGTGAAAGATATATTCGGACTTATTAAAAAAGAGCTAAATAGCAGCATAATGTCTAAAATAGGGGCATTGTTTGCCATAGGTGCTTTTAAAAATATAAAGAAAATTTTTGATTATTCGGAATACGGTGGAGCTCCACTTCTGGGGCTTGAAAATCTAGTTGTAAAGGCGCATGGAAGTTCTAAAGCAAGTGATATACAGGCGGCATTAAATCAATGTGTAAAATTTGTTGAACAAGATATTGCAAATGAAATTGCTAAAAAGATGGAGAACGATAAGGAAGAAGAAAAGGGTGAGTGATTTGAAGCAAATAGATAATATAATTGATAAAATAAAGAAGATGACATCAAAAACAGACGAAAAAAAAGATGTTTTAGAAGAAAAAATAGGATATAAATTTAAGGATACTACACTTTTAAAGAAAGCCTTGATGCATAGGTCTTATGTTAATGATGCCAAAAATAATGGGGCGAAATTTGAGAGCAACGAGCGACTTGAGTTTTTAGGGGATGCTGTGCTCGAAATTATTGTTAGTGAATATTTGTATAGTAAATACACAGATGTGCCTGAGGGTCAGCTTACTAAAATGCGTTCAAATGGGGTTTGTGAATCGACTCTTGCTAGACTTGCTAAAAAAATAAATCTTGGAAACTATATATATCTAGCAAAAGGTGAAAATCTAGGTGGAGGAAGAAATAAACCATCTATTCTTGCTGATGCCCTTGAGGCTTTAGTAGGAGCTATTTACCTAGATGGTGGTTATAGTGTGGTAAAAAAATTTGTAGAAGAGTATATAATTGAAAAGGTTGATTTTAACTTTAGTATAAATGATGAAAAAACTCGACTGCAAGAGATACTGCAAAAGAAAAGCAATAAAAAAATAGAATATAATATTATAAAAGAAAAAGGTCCCGCACATGACAAAGAGTTTGTATCACAAGTTATGCATGGTAATGAAGTTATTGGAATTGGAACAGGAAAATCTAAGAAAGAAGCAGAGCAAAACGCAGCAAAAGAAGCGTTGGAGAATTTTAAGATACTGGAGGAGTGATAGCTTATGAAAGAAGATATTAGGTGGAAACAAAGATTTGGCAATTTCAAAAAGGCGATTACACAATTAACTGAATTTGTTGAGAAACCTGAACTAAATAAATTTGAAAAGCAAGGACTTGTGCAATGTTTTGAGTACACATTTGAACTTGGATGGAAGACCATGAAAGATTACCTTGAGGAACAGGGATTTGAAGTAAAAAGTCCGAGAGAAACAATACAATCTGCATTTCAGTCTAGTCTTGTAATGGATGGACATGCGTGGATTGATGCACTAGAAAAAAGAAATTTAATGGCACATACTTATGATGAAAATTTGATTAATCAAGCAGAAGAGTTGATTAGAAATAATTACTACGTAATACTAAATGAACTTTATATAAAGATGGGTGAACTGCTATGAATTTTGGACTTAGAGAAGATGATACAAAATTCATAACAGAAAAAATTGCACAGTTCGAAGAAATAAAAAAAGCTGTTATATTCGGTTCGCGTGCAAAAGGGAACTATAAGCAAGGATCAGATATTGACATTGCTATATTTGGGGATAGCATTTCATTTGGGACAGTAGCAAGGCTTCATACTATTTTAGAAGAAGAAAGCCCAATGCCATACCTGTTTGACATTGTGAATTATGAAACTATTAGCAATAAGGATTTAAAGGAACATATTGATAGGGTGGGTAAAGTCGTGTTTGAGAGATGAGCAAATAGGAGATTTAGCAAAAGAAGGCAAGAAAATAGCAGAGGAAAGGCATAATTATATGGTTGAATTTTTTAAGAGGATAAATGATGAGGTAGACGGATTAATTTGAGAAGGGAATGAATTATTTTGAAACTAAAACGACTTGAGATAAAAGGTTTTAAATCTTTTGCGGATAAACTTAATCTAGAATTTGATGATGGAATAACGTGCATAGTTGGACCAAATGGAAGTGGAAAATCAAATATCGCAGATGCTATAAGATGGGTTTTGGGTGAGCAGAGTGCGAAATCTTTGCGTGGTGCAAAGATGGATGAGATAGTATTCTCTGGTACACAAACTCGAAAACCACTTGGTATGGCTGAGGTATGCATGCATATCGATAATTCGCAAGGTAAATTAAATACTGAGTTTAACGAGGTTGAGATTAAAAGGCGAGTTTATAGATCTGGAGAAGCTGAGTATTTAATTAATGACTCTGCGTGTAGACTCAAGGATATCTATGACCTTTTTTACGATACGGGAATAGGTAAAGAAGGATATTCAATAATAGGGCAAGGTAAAATAGATGAGATTCTCAATAACAAGCCTGCTGAACGTAGGAGCTTTTTTGAGGAAGCTACGGGTATAAGTAAGTATAGGATAAGGCTTAAGGATACTGAAAAGAAGCTAGATGAAGAAAAGCAAAATCTAACTCGAGTTAATGATATTGTGTCAGAACTCACGAATCAAATAGAACCTTTGTGTGAGCAATCAGAGAAGGCCGAGAAGTATCTGATTATTAAAGAAAAGCTAGAAGAAGATGAGTTAAATATATACATATATGATTATAAAAAAGCTAAAGAGCAGGTAGATAATATAGAAGGTAAGGAAGACGCTTTAAAAAAGGAAAATGTGGGTGCAAGTGATAAGCTTTTGCAAGTAAAATCGGACAAGACTAAGTTGTATGAAGAGCATAATAAAGTAAAAGAAGAAATGGAAAATAAAAAAAGAGAGCTTTCACATTTGGAGCTTGAAGTTGAGAGAAAAGATGGAGAAACCAAAATAATAGAAGAAAAAATAAATAATGCACAGTCAGGTATAAAGGAGTTAAATGAACGAAAAAATTCTCTCCTAGATGCATTAAAATTAAAGCAAGAACTATTATCAAAGGTTAGTGCAGAATATAAAATTATTTTATCTAACATAGAAAAGAAGGAGCAACTGTTATTACTAAAGCAAGAACATTATGAAATGCTAGATACTGCGACAAAAGATAAAGAAAATGATTTGGAAAATATAAAAACTGATATAGCAGATAAAATAAATAAGTCGTATGATTTAAAGACTGAAAAAGAAAAACTTATATTTGTAGTAGATAGTTTGAAAGAAAAGCTGGCATCACTTATAAGTGAAATAGCAAATACTGATAAGACTGCCCTTGGAATAGATAACGAAATCATAGTAAACAAAAAACAACTTGATTTATATCTTTTGCAAAAGAAAAATGTAGGAGATAAGATATCAGAACTTACGAATAAACAAACTGAATATGCAAAAGAGATAATAAATCTGCAGAATAAGGAAAGAGAAAGTAGTAAAGATCTAAGTAATATACGCTCAAAACATAATGTATACGTTGATATGAAAAATCACCACGAAGGTTATGGTAAAAGCATAAAGACCATTTTAGAGCTAAAGAAAAATAATGAAATAAAGTGGAAAGGTATATGTGGCGTGCTTGGCGAACTTATTAATGTTAATGAAGGCTATGAAATTGCGGTGGATGTGGCGCTTGGGGCACGAGTACAAAATATAGTTGTAGATGAGGAAAAAACTGCAAAAGAGGTAATTGATTTTCTAAAACAAAACAAACATGGAAGAGCCACATTTTTACCTATTAGTTCTGTAAAATCAAATGAGAGAAAGAGTCTAGCAAAAAACATTTTACTAGAGGCAGGTGTACTTGGAGTTCTGAGTGATTTTGTAACGTGTGAAGATATATACAGTTCCATAGTAGATAGTATGTTAGGCAAAACTATAGTAATAGATAATATAGAAAACGCTATAATCTTTGCTAAAAAGTATAAATATGCATATAAAGTAGTGACTCTTGAGGGAGAAGTGTTTAATGCAGGGGGTTCTGTAACAGGAGGAAGTATTTCTTCAAATACTGCAAATCTTTTTACACGTAGTCGTGAAATAGAAGTGTTAAAAGTAAATATAGAAAAACTTGAAGTAGACATAAATAGACAACATGAGGATATTAAAAAAGTAACAGAGAGTAAACAATTAGAAGAACGCGAATTAATAATAAAGAATAAAGAACTTCAAAATCTAGAATATGAACTTGTGAAAATAAAAAATAATTATGAAATGATAGAAAGAGCAAAGAGCGATAGCTTAGAGAAAAATAGCAGGAGTACTCTCGAGAAGGCAAGCATAAAAAAACAACTTATTGAAATAGAGGAAGAAATTAAATATAAAGAAATGAAAGTAAAAGAGGTAGAAGAAAATATTGAGGAAAGTAAACAAAAGATAGAAACACATAGGAGCTCACTTGATGCGGAGAAACTCTCAAAATTTAATATAACGGAAGAGATTACTACCATTAAAGTAGAGCTTTCGGGAATCATGCAAAAAAATACAACAGGGAAAGAAGAACAAAGCAGGCTAGAACAGGAAGTTTCGGGAATAGCTGACGAAGTAAAAGAGTTGGAAACAAAGATAGAAGGTCATAATGTTTTAATAGATAAGAACGTAGAAGCTAAGAAACTTTTAATCCAAAAGATTCAGATAGAAAAAGATATTATTATAGGGCTATCTAAAAAAACAGAAGTAGATGGAAAAACTTTTATCGATTTTGAAAATAAGATGAAAGTAGCAGATGAAGAGATAATAGAGCTAAGTACTAAGATTAATGCAACTCAAGACAAGATATACAAGCTTGAAAATAGTAACGTAGAGTACAAAATAAAAATGGAAAACATAGAAGAACAGTTGTTTGAAAAATATAAACTTACATATGATGAGGCAAAAGCCCATGAAAATGATAAATTTAGCTATAATAAAGCAAAGGAAAGCATAAGAGAATATAAATCACAGATTGAAAGGCTTGGCAATGTAAACCTAGATGCGATAGAGCAATATAAGACGATAAAGGAAAGGTATGATTTTCTTGTATATCAACGAGACGACATACAGAAGGCAGAGAAAAAACTAGAAGAAATAATAAGAGAATTATTACAAGCCATGCAAAAACAATTTGAGTACGAATTTAAAGAAATAGATAAGAATTTTGATGAGATATTTAAAGAAATGTTTGGTGGAGGTCGAGCCCATCTAAAACTAGTAAATGAAGAGAATACACTAGAATCAGGCATAGAAATAGTTGTCGAGCCACCAGGAAAGCATCTTCAAAACATTATGCTACTATCAGGCGGAGAAAAAGCACTAACAGCCATTTCACTATTATTTGCGATATTAAAGCTACGACCATCACCATTTTGCGTGCTAGACGAGATAGAGGCAGCCTTAGATGACGCAAATGTTACGAGGTATGCAAACTACATAAAAAACTACTCGAAGAATACGCAATTTTTAGTTATAACTCATAGAAAGGGAACGATGGAGATTTCGGACTACCTGTATGGGGTGACGATGCAGGAGAAGGGAATCAGTAAGGTGATTTCGGTGAAGCTTGAGGAAGTGGAAGGGTAGAAGATGAAAGACTTAGAAAAAAGAATATTAATAATAGAAGAAAGGAATAAAAAAGTAGAGACGGACAAGTTATGGGAGACAAGTAAGACGAGGGTGATTTTTATATGCTTTATAACTTACATAATTGCTGTAATGTTCATGAAAAGTGTAAATACACAGAATGTATTTTTTAGTGCATTAATACCAGTAATAGGTTTCTACTTATCAACGCAGTCTTTGGGTTTGATAAGAAAAGTTTGGCAAAAGTATAATTAATATTGATGAAAGGGGTACAATAATGGGATTGTTTGATAATATATTTAAGAAGAAAGAGGAAGAAAAAAAGATTATTCCAGTGACTTGGAAAGAGAATGAGGGAGAAAAAAAGGAAGTACAAGTAGAGGACAAAACTCATGATATTGTAGAGGATAAAATAAAAGTTGAAGAAAGAAATATAGAAGAAATACAAGAAGAAATGCAAGAAGAGGTTACGATAGAAGAAAAGAAAGAAAATTTCTTTCAGAAGTTAGTTAAAGGTCTTTCTAAAACTAAGAGCAACATAATAGGTAATATAGATAACGTACTAAAAGGTTTTACAAAGATTGATGAAGAACTTTTCGAGGAGCTTGAGGAGCAGCTTATTATGGCAGATATCGGTGTTGCCGCGACACTTGATATAATAGCAGATTTGAGACAAAAGGCGAAAGATGGTAGACTTAAGGAGCCAAGTGAGATAAAAAGTTTGCTTAAAGAAGAAATTGTGAGGATCTTAATTGGTTCTGATAAAAAAGAAATAAATGAAGGTACAGGCAAAAAGGTAATGCTTATAATTGGTGTAAACGGAGCAGGGAAAACAACAAGCGTTGGAAAGCTTGCAAGTAAGTATAGAAAAGAGGGAAAGAAGGTTTTACTGGCTGCTGCCGATACATTTAGGGCCGCTGCGATAGAGCAGCTTGCGGAATGGGCTAATAGGGCAAATATAGATATAATAAAGCATAAAGAGGGTGCAGATCCTGGGGCAGTTGTATTTGATGCGATAGCAGCTGCGAAGGCTAGGAAGATAGATTTGTTGATTTGTGATACAGCGGGGAGACTCCATAATAAGAAAAACCTTATGGATGAATTGAAAAAGATATATAAGATAATAGAGAAGGAGTATCCAGAAGCCCAGAAGGAGATGCTGCTTGTACTTGATGCGACTACAGGGCAGAATGCTTTGCAACAGGCGAAGCTTTTTGGGGAGATAGTTGATATAGATGGACTTATACTTACTAAGCTTGATGGTACTGCTAAGGGTGGTATTGTGGTGGCAATAAATAAGGAACTCAGTATTCCTGTGAGGTATATTGGGGTTGGGGAAGGCATTGAAGATTTGCAAGAATTCGATGCGGAGCAATTTGTGGAGGCTTTGTTTGAATGAGGAGTATTTTGCTTTTAAAAAAGTAATAAATATAAAAAAGCTCTCTTACTTTTTTTCAAAAAAAAGTAACAAAAAAACTCAAAACCCCTAACCCCTTACCCTTTAAGGGGGATGGCTCACAAACTTAGCTACTTCGCTATCGCGTCACACGCACGATTGTGAGTAAGGAGCTTCGCAAATTTATAAAAAATAAGAAATAAGAAATAAAAAACAAAAAATAAAAAACAAAAAAAATAAAAGATAAAGAGTTGGTTACCCTCTCCCTTTGTTGTAGGGAGAGGGTAGGGTGAGGGTAGTAGTGGTTGTAATAAATAAAAAACAAGTTATAAAACTGAGGGGAGGCGATTTTATTGAAAAAACGGATAATTACTGCGGATATTGATAGTGAGGATAAGGATTTAGAGCCTAAGCTTAGGCCTGTTAGTCTTAATGAGTATATTGGGCAGAGTAAGATTAAGAAGAATCTAAATATTTTTATACAAGCAGCTAGGCAGAGAAGTGAGCCGCTCGATCACGTTTTGCTATATGGTCCTCCGGGGCTTGGAAAGACTACACTTGCAGGGATAATAGCTAATGAGATGAAGGGGAATATAAAGATAACATCGGGACCAGCAATAGAAAAGCCTGGGGACTTGGCTTCTATCTTGACTAGTCTTGACGAGAATGATATCCTTTTTATTGATGAAATACATAGGTTAAATAAGACAATAGAAGAGGTTTTGTATCCTGCTATGGAGGATTATGCACTTGATATAATTATAGGTAAAGGGCCGGGCGCAAAGTCTATAAGACTTGAGTTACCTAAATTTACGCTAATAGGTGCAACTACAAGGATAGGACTACTATCATCTCCGCTTAGGGATAGATTTGGAGTGATTCATAAACTCGAATTTTACGATAATGAAGAGTTAACTCAAATTGTGAATCGTTCTTCGAAGATATTATCAGTGGGAATAGATGAAACAGGTGCAAAAGAATTAGCAAGAAGGTCTAGAGGAACCCCGAGAATATCAAATAGATTACTTAAGAGGGTGAGAGATTTTGCTCAGGTTATGCATGATGGTGTTATAACGGAGAACGTAGCAAATGAGGCTTTAAATGCTTTAGAGATAGATACAGTTGGACTTGATGATGTAGATAGAAAGCTACTAACTTGCATAATAGACAAGTATTCAGGTGGGCCTGTAGGACTTGATACTCTAGCTGCATCGATTGGCGAAGATGCAGGAACGATAGAAGATGTGTATGAGCCTTATCTTATAAAACTTGGATATATTGATAGAACACCACGAGGACGAATTGCAACAAAACTTACGTATCAACATTTTGGACTTAACTTTGTTGAAACCGTAAAAAAATGACAAAAAATTCTTGACTCACTATCTAAAAAATGATAATATTAGGGAAAATAAGACAGCGAAAGAGGAGAGAAAAAACATGGGAGTAAAGAAAAATGACAAAAAAGGGTTTACGTTGCTAGAATTACTAGCAGTGCTAGTAATTCTAGCGGCGCTAGCAACAATAGCGATACCAATATTTATGAATAAGAGTGAAACAGCAAAGCAGATAGCACATAATGCTAATGTGACAACACTACAAACACAAGCACAGGCATATCTATGGCAAGAAGAAATAGCAATGCCACAAGCAAATATAATAGAAGATATGGCAACAAAGGGGTACATAAAAGAAGTACCAACAAATCCATTACCAGCAGGACATCCACAAGCAGGACCATACGTAGTAGCAGTAAGCGCAAGTGGAGTAGCAACAGTAACACCGATAGTAGTAGAAGTAACAGGAGTAGCAAGTGGAGGAGGAGAACCAGAGCCACCAGTAGTAGCAGATGTGGCAGTAGGGAAGTATATAAAGTTTGGCAAATATAACGATGCAGATATAGTATGGAGAGTAATAAACAAAGTAGACCAGGCATACCTAGATGCAAACCCAGGAAGTGGATTACATGTGGGAGACCTCATGCTATTTAGCGATAAAATAATAAGTATAAAAGCATTTGACGCAACAGGAGAAGAGAATATAGCAGGAGCAGGGGGAGATGCAGATAGAGGACTATACGGAAGTAACTACTGGGATAAAAGCAACCTAAAAGCATGGCTAAACAGTAGTGCAAATGCGAACTTAGTAGACTGGCTAGAATATATATCGCCAGACGCAACACACTTGTTGAATGCACCATCGGGGTATAACCCATATAATATAGAAAAAGGATTTCTAGCAGAAGGAAACTTTGACGGAGAAGAAAGAAGTAAAATAATGCCGGTAACCCATAAAACAATACTAGCAACAACAGATGCAGTCGCAAAAACGGGAGGAACAGAAGAACATGGATATTGGACAACAAATCCAAGATATGCATTAGATAATAATGGGGCAGCAACAGGAGTAAATGATTATAATATGGCAAGATACAAAGATACAACAGAAAGTGTATTTTTACTAGGAATAAAGGAACTAAATGACTATGTATATAGTAATGTAGTATTAGGAACATTAGAAGAAAGAGAAGCATGGACAAAAGCATATCCAACGGGTCAAGCAGTAACGCAAAGTGCAACAGGAGGATACACAAATGCAGGATTAAATACAGGGGCGTATTGGTATTATTGGTTAAGGGACTCGTATGCGCCTGGTTCGTGCCACGTCCGCCTCGTGTCCGAGGTTGGCACGGTGGACGTCAGTGTCGCCTATATCGGTTACAGGGGTGTTCGCCCGGCTTTGTTTTTAAGTCCGTCGGGTATGACACTAGATGGAGCGAGCGGAGCTAGTGTCGGGGAAGCAAATACGATAACGTGGGAATAAAAAGGATGGAAAAATATTGGAAGAGAAGAGCCGCGGAATTAGTGTTGTACGCGGTAAGTGGAAACTTAGCTTTGGTATTTTCAAAGCTTAGTTAAACTATACTCGAAGAGTGCAACGGACTTCAAATAAAATTGCCCTAGATGGGCAATTTTATTTGGGAGGAGCTTTATTTTTAGGAAGGAAAATGGAGAAGGGGAGTAAGTTAGGAAATCAGTGCGGCGTAGCCGCCGATTTTTGAAACAATAAATATAAAAATAACTATACAAAAATCAGCATTCTGCATTGAAAATAAAAAAAAATATGCTATACTAATATAAAAATATACAAAAGAGAAAGGATGATATAAGTGGCACAAAATAAGAAATTTAAGATGATGGATTTGACCATCGACTTTGCGTTCAAACTAGTATTTGGACTAGACAAACCAGAATGCAAATAGCCTCTAGTGAGCAACTGAAAAAAAGGTTTTTATATTATTGGTCAAAGCTATACACAGATAATTTAAACCAAGGTAATGAATATGAGAAACTCCAAAAAGTAATACAGGTTGTTATACTAAAGGAAAACTTAATTAAAGAAACAAAAAAATATCATACAAAATATAAAATAAAAGAAGTAGAAGAAGGTTTTGAGTATATTGAAGATCTAGAAATACATATAATAGAATTAGAGAAGTTACTCGGCGTAGAAGAAAATATAGAAGAACTAAGCAAGCTAGAAATGTGGTTAACATTTGTAAGAGATGCAGGAGATGAGAAAAAAGAAAGAATAATCAAAAAAATTATAGAAAGAGAGGAGACTATACGAATGGCATATGAAACACTCGAAAAAATAAGTGAAGACGAAAAAGAAAGAGACAAATACCTAAGAAGAGAAATGTGGCTACACGATGAAGCTATGTGGAAGGGAGAAAGACGAAGACTAGAAGAACGAGCAAGAGAAGAAGGTATAAAAGAAGGTATAAAAGAAGGTATAGAAAAAGGTATAGAAAAAGGTATAGAGGGTGTTGTAATAAATATGATAAACTCAAATATGGATCAAGATACGATTTCTAAAATAACAAAGGTTTCAAAAGAAAAAATTGAGGTAATTATGGAGCAAGAAAAATCAAAAAGGCAATAACTTTCAATCTGATTTTACTATTAGAGGATCAGAAGACAACTAGCGAAAGCGGTTGTCTTTTGCATTTGAAAGAAAAGCCTTTAATAAGTTTATCCTATGAAATTGCATAAAAGGCTTGACTATTTTACAAAAAACTACTATAATATGGAAGGTATAAATGGATATCAGAATATTAGATATCAATACATATGAAATACCTTAAAGTACACTGTAACGGGCTTTGTCCTCAATGAAATTTAGCATTTATAAAATGCAAATTGTTCATTGTATTAACGAAAGGAGAATTTTATGAAAGCAAAGAGTTTATTAAAAATTTTAGGAATATTACTTGTGATAGCGATTATTGGATATATGGTTTTATCAGGTAAAGTTATCACAATTGGTGGGGAAGAAAAAAAAGTAGAAACAAAAAATGTTGAACAAAGCGCAGAAAATAAGGAAGTAGTGCCAAAAACAGATGGAGCTGTTGCCCCAGATGTAACAACGACTAATACACCGGTAGTAGGCAATGAGGAACTAGCAACAACAATTCCAATAGCTAAGCCAGCACCAGTAGTAAAAGAGGCAACAGTTGATACAGAAATAGTTACAGTGCCAGCAGAAACAGCAACTGCAACGATAGCACCAACTACAACAGGAGCAAAGACAGTAGCACCAGCAGGAACACCAGATGCTACACCAGCAAAAACTACAGTTGCTGCCCCTGAGATAACTACAACAGGTGAAGATATAGTAGAACCAACTGTAACAACACCAACACCAACAACTACAACTGCAGCACCAGTAAAGCAAGCTCCAAAAAAGCCATTACTTACGTTTAATAACCCTTTAAGTTATCAACATATAAATTTGGGACTCGATTTAAAAGGTGGAGTAAGTATTGTATATGAGGCAGGTATTAAGAATCCTTCAAAAGAAGATATGGACTCTGCAGTAGAATTACTTAGAAAAAGACTAAATGAAAAAAATTATACAGAAGCAGAAGTATCTCTACAAGGAAGTAATAGAATAAGAGTTGAGATACCAGGGATCGGTGATCCAAATAAAGCGGTTAGTGAAATAGGAAGAACAGCGGAACTAAAATTTTATGGGATAACAGATGAACAATTTAAAGGAATACAAACGGATGCTCGAAAAGAAGTTGAAGCATTATTTGCACAATTAGGTATGACAGCTACCGAAGAACAAATACAAGGGATGATGCCAACAGCTATAATACAAGGTATTCAACAAAAAGGTGAACTAGTTTTAAGAGGTAAAGATATAAGTAGAGCAAGCATGGATTATGAGCAAGCTTCACAAGTAAGCCCTCTAGAACCAGTTGTAAAGCTTGAAATGACACCAGTGGGGACAAAAAAGTTTGCTAATGCAACTAAAAAATATATAAACAATTATATAGTGATATTATTAGATAATGATATACTTAGTATGCCAAAAGTTAATGTTGAAATTGATACAGGTTCAGCAGTAATAACAGGTATGGAAGGTGAAAAGGAAGCAAAATCAGTAGCGGAATTGATAAATTCTGGGGCTCTTCCTTTTGAACTTAGAGACATTCAAAGAACAGCTATAGAAGCTAGACTAGGACAAGATGCATTAGCAGGAAGTATAAAGGCGGGTATAATTGGAGCTTTATTAGTGTTAGTGTTTATGTTTGTAATGTATAGATTTCCAGGTATCGTTGCAGACATAGCTCTTGTAGGGTATGTATTTCTAGTACTTGCAGCATTTAGCTTATTTAATGTTACACTTACTTTACCGGGTATAGCAGGTATGATACTCTCAATAGGTATGGCAGTTGATGCAAATGTTATAATATTCTCAAGGTTAAAGGAAGAACTTAATGCAGGAAAAACAACAAGAGCAGCTATGGCTGCAGGATTTAAAAAAGCTATGAGTGCAATAATAGATGGGAATGCAACGACGTTCATAATAGCACTAATATTGTACTGGTTTGGAACAGGACCTATCAAAGGATTTGGACAAACATTAATGATAGGTTTAATAGTTTCTATGTTTACAGCTTTAATAGTAACCAAAATATTATTAAATTCGTTTGTTGATTTAGGCGTAAAGAATCCAACTTTATTTGGAGCACGTTTAAGATCTAAAACAGTTATGGATTTAAAGAAAAAATAAATATATCCACTTGCCAAAAGAAAAGGAGAGAAATTGATGAAAATAATGAAAATAATAGAGAATAGAATGAAGTTCTATACGTTTTCAATAGTTATAATATTAGCAGGCTTTATTACTATGTTTACGTATAAATTTATGAATGGTGACACTATGTTAAATTATGATATAGACTTCACTGGCGGAACGATAATGAAAGTAAATATAGGAAAAGAATTTAACAAAGATGATATAATGAAGATAGTTTATGATGTAACAAAATCAGAAAGTGTACAAGTTCAAAAGGTACAAGGCGAAAATACAGTTATAATCAAATATCAAATACCAGAAAAAGTTGTACAAGGTAATATAGTAGAAGCGGCAGCTTTACCAGAAAGTCAGACATCTGATATCAGTAAGCAATTATCAGTAGAAGCATCAGAAGTACAGGTGAAAGATGTACAAGCTACTGATGTACAGCCTTTGAATACAGAGGTGACACAAGATGTTACACCAGTTACGGCGACTACATCAAATGAAACAACTACGCAGGCAGTGCCAGAGGTAATTACTGATACAACTGCACAGACAGTGGAAACTACAACGTATAAAAATTATATTGATGAGGTAATAAAAGGACTAACTGAAAAATATGAGCTAAATAGTGATGCATTTGTATCTACAGAAGATATATCACCAACAATAAGTAATGAAATGACAGTAAATGCTATTGGTTCTATACTGCTAGGTACCTTTTTAATAATGGTATATATAGCATTTAGATTTAGGGATATGAAAATGGGTATTGCATCAGGAATAACGTTATTACATGATGTATTGATTGTACTTGCGGTTTATGCAATATTTAGAATACCAATAAATACCGCTTTTATTGCAGCTATTTTGACTATAATAGGTTATTCTATAAATGACACGGTAATAATATTTGATAGAATAAGAGAAAATAAAAAACTATATACAAAACTCAACTTAGCAGAATTAATAAATAGAAGCATAACAGAAACTTTTGGTAGATCAGTAAACACATCACTTACAACAGTTATGGTGGTAGCAGTTTTATTTACATTTGGAGTGGAGGCACTAAGAGAATTTACATTCCCTCTTATGGTAGGTATAATTATAGGGACATACTCTTCTATAGCAAATTCAAGTCCATTATGGTATGATATGATTAAAAATGATGAAAAAAATGCCTAAATATTTTCAATTTTATAAAAAAAGTCATAATTTTTTAAAAAATTATGACTTTTTTTATTGACCATTATTTAAAATTAAGTTATACTATAAGTTAGTAAATGGAGAATATGCACTAATGAATGGTAGAAACAGACATTTGTGAGGAAATATGAACTATTTACTAGTAAACTACATACATAATTTGCTTCGAAAGGATGATTGTTATAAATGGACGAAAATAGGCAAAAAGCATTAGACTCAGCATTAACACAAATACAAAAAGAGTTTGGCAAAGGTGCAATAATGAAGCTTGGAGATTCGATGGATCATTCAAACATACCTGCAACTCCAACAGGCTCAATAAGCCTTGATATTGCATTAGGAGTTGGCGGAGTACCAAGAGGTAGAATAGTAGAAATATTTGGACCTGAATCTTCTGGTAAAACAACGGTATCATTACATATGATAGCAGAGGTTCAGAAAAGAGGGGGCATAGCAGCTTTTATAGATGCAGAACATGCACTTGATCCTGCGTATGCAAAAAAATTAGGAGTGGATATAGACTCGCTTTATATTTCACAGCCTGATAATGGTGAACAAGCACTTGAGATAGTTGAAATAATGGTACGCTCAGGGGCAGTAGATTTAGTGGTTGTCGATTCTGTTGCGGCTTTGGTACCAAAAGCAGAAATCGAAGGTGATATGGGTGATTCTCATATAGGCTTGCAAGCAAGATTAATGTCGCAAGCACTAAGAAAGTTAACTGCAATAGTTAGTAAGTCAAAAACATCTGTTATATTTATAAATCAATTACGTGAAAAAGTAGGGGTCATGTTTGGAAGTCCAGAAACTACAACAGGTGGAAGAGCTCTTAAGTTTTATGCAACAATTAGACTCGATGTGAGAAAAACTGACACAATAAAACAAGGTGAAGAATTTATTGGGAGCAGGACAAAAGTAAAAGTAGTAAAAAACAAGGTAGCGCCTCCATTTAAAATAGCTGAATTTGATATTATGTATGGGACAGGCATATCAAAACAAGGAGATATTTTGGATTTAGCTTCAAAACTAAATATAGTAGTAAAAAGCGGAGCATGGTATTCTTATGGTGACATGAGGATAGGTCAAGGAAGGGAAAATGCAAAGCAATTCCTTGTTGAAAACACAGATGTATGTTTTGAAATAGAGAATACTGTAAGAACTCATTTTAACCTAAAATCTATTTCAAACCTAGAAACAGAGAAATTGGAAGATAATGAATAACATAGGCACGTCCTCTGTCACCATTGTGACGTTTTCCTCAGTGAGGGGAGATATAGTATCTACATCTTTGAGAGAGGTGGCGCGAGTGCGTCGGAGGGAGTGTACTTTAAACAGGAGGTGATAGTCATCGATATACTAATAACGATGATAGTGGCGATAATTACTGGAATAGTAGCTTTCGTAGCAGGTATTGTAATAAGGAAAAGACTTGCTGAAGGGAAGATTGAAAGTGCCGAAATAAAAGCAAAACAAATTATAGATAATGCAGTAAAACAAACAGAAGCAACAAAAAAAGAAATGATATTAGAAGCAAAAGAAGAAAAACTGAAAATGAAATCAGAAATCGAAAAAGAAATTAAAGTAAGAAGAGATGAACTGCAATTAGCAGAAAAAAGACTAATCCAAAAAGAAGATTCTCTTGACAGAAAATCATCATCTCTTGACAAGAAAGAAGAAACAATAGAAAAGAAATTAGAAAAATTAGATGAAACCAGAAATGAAATTGAAAGTTTAAAATTAAAAGAGGTAGAGTTACTAGAAAAAATGTCGAATTTCACAACAGAACAAGCTAAAGTATATTTACTAGAGTCTGTAAAAGATGATATGACTCATGAGATGGCTAAGGTAATACGAGAAGAAGAAAACAAGGCAAAAGAAGAGGCAAATAAAAGAGCTAAAGAAGTGATAGTAAGTGCAATTCAAAAATGTGCAGTTGATCATGTAGCAGAAACCACAGTATCTGTTGTAACTTTACCTAGCGATGATATGAAAGGCAGAATAATAGGTAGAGAAGGCAGAAATATAAGGGCACTTGAAACTCTAACGGGTATAGATTTGATAATAGATGACACACCAGATGCAGTAATATTATCAGGATTTGATCCTGTAAGAAGAGAAATTGCAAGAATTACTTTAGAGAGACTTATAGCTGATGGAAGAATTCATCCAGCTAGGATAGAAGAAACTATCGCAAAAGTTGAAAAAGAAATAAAAGACGAAATAAAAGAAACAGGTGAACAAGCTCTTATGGAGCTAGGTGTGACACTAATAAATCCGGAACTTGTTAAACTTTTAGGAAAACTAAAATATAGGACAAGTTATGGACAAAATGTACTTAAACATTCTATAGAGGTTGCACATTTATCTGGATTACTTGCAGCTGAGCTTGGTGAGAATGTAGCCATGGCAAAAAGAGCAGGACTTTTACATGATATAGGTAAAGCAGTAGATTATGAAAAAGAGGGAACACATATTGAAATAGGTCTAGAGTTGTGTAATAAATACGGGGAAAACGATATAGTGAAGAATGCTCTTGCGTCTCATCATGGAGATGAAGAACCAAAGTATATCATATCAGTGTTAGTACAAGTTGCTGATGCTATATCAGCTTCAAGACCAGGTGCAAGACGTGAGACACTCGAATCATATATAAAGAGATTGCAAAAACTTGAGGGTATAGCAAATTCGTTTAAGGGAATTGAAAAGTCTTATGCTATTCAAGCAGGTAGAGAAATCAGGGTAATGGTTATTCCAGAAGAAGTTGATGACGATGCAATGGTAGTGTTATCAAGAGAAGTAGCAAAACAAATAGAATCTTCTATGGAGTACCCAGGACAAATAAAAGTTAGCGTTATAAGAGAAACAAGATCAGTAGAGTACGCTAAATAAATACAAATGACAGCCAAAAAAATTATTCTTAATCTTAAGATAATTTTAAAATAAATTTTCACAATACCAGGAGGTAATAATAATGGAAGTATTAAAAGTGGCAGCAAAATCTAATCCTAATTCCGTGGCAGGAGCATTAGCAAATACAATTCGTGAAAAAGGAACAGCAGAAGTTCAAGCAGTAGGTGCTGGAGCGATTAATCAGGCAGTAAAAGCAGTAATTATTGCAAGAGGATACGTTGCACCAGCTGGAATAGATTTAATTTGTATTCCAGCATTTACAGAAATAGAGATAGATGGAGAAGAAAGAACAGCAGTAAAATTAATAGTAGAATGTAGAAAGTAGAAAGTAAGGTAAGCTAAAGGTTATTTGTAAGTAGTGGGGCGCATAAAACTCAAAAAAGTTTTATGCGCTCTTTGTCTAGCATATATAGTGATGACTATTATCATTAATCGTTAAAGTGAAACTCTATAATATCTCCATCCTGAACGATATATGTTTTTCCTTCCATGCGGACTAGTCCTTTTTCCTTAGCAGCTACATATGAGCCAAGATTTATAAGGTCGTTGTATTTTACGACTTCAGCGCGAATAAATCCTTTTTCAAAATCGGAGTGAATTTTGCCGGCTGCTTGAGGTCCTGTAGAACCTTTTTTTATAGTCCATGCTCGTACTTCTTTCACGCCTGCTGTAAGGAAACTCATGAGGCCTAGTAGGTCATAGCTTGCAACTATAAGTTTATCAAGTCCTGAAGAAGAAAGTCCTAGCTCAGATAAGAATTCTTTTTTCTCGGTTATTTCCATTCCTGCAAGTTCCTCTTCTATTTTTGCACATATAACGAATACTTTTGAATTTTCTTTTGCAGCTAAATCTCTGACAGCATTAACATACGGGTTAGACCCACCATCATCTGCTAAGTCCTCCTCATTAACATTTGCAGCATATATAACGGGCTTATACGTAAGAAGATTTAGTGTTTCAAGCATTTCTAATTCTTCATTATCAGCTGTCTCAAAAGTTCTCGCGAATAGTCCCTTTTCAAGAGATTCTTTTAATCTTTTAAGCATATCAAATTCCTTTGCAAGTAATCTATCTTGTCTCATGTTTTTTTCTGCTTTTGGTAGACGCTTATCTACTATTTCAAGATCTGAAAATATAAGCTCAAGGTTTATAATCTCGATGTCACGGGTAGGATTTACAGAACCTTCAACATGAGTAACATTAGAGTCTTCAAAGCATCTTACAACTTGTAAAACTGCATCTACCTCTTTTATATGCGACAAAAATTTGTTGCCAAGACCTTCGCCTTTGCTAGCACCCTTTACGAGTCCTGCGATGTCAACAAACTCTACAATTGCAGGTAACGTTTTCTGTGCTTTGTAAAGAGCTTGTAGTTTGGCTAAACGCTCATCCGATACTTGTGCAATTCCAACATTTGGGTCGATAGTGCAAAATGGATAATTTGCAGCCTCCGCATTTGTGCTATTTGTGAGACAGTTAAAAAGTGTGCTTTTGCCTACATTAGGCAATCCAACTATTCCAAGTTTCATATTATTTCAATCCTTTCATTAATCATATCTGATATCTAACAACTGTTATCGTGTTTATTTTACTATAAAAACAAAAATATTGCAAATAATATATTTGTTTTTATTGATATTTTTATTATAGTAGTATACAATAAAGAAATACAAAGTTGGAGGTGTGATTCATGAATAAAACAAAAATTGCATTTTTTGATGCTAAATCATATGATATGGAGTTTTTTAATAAGCATAACGAAGAACATAAAGCAAGGATCAAATACTTTGAGTACAAGCTAGATGAGGATACGGTAGAGCTTGCGAAGAATTATGATGTAGTTTGCATTTTTGTAAATGATACTGTAAATGAACGAGTAATATCAAAATTAAGAGAATATGGAGTCGGACTTATAGCATTAAGATGTGCAGGGTATAATAATGTAGATTTGAAGGCACTAGGTAGTGGCGTAAAAGCTGTGAGAGTACCTGATTACTCCCCATATGCGGTTGCGGAGCATGCTATAGCCCTTATGATGACACTAAATAGAAAATGTCATCGAGCATATTTTAGAACAAGAGAAAATAATTTTGCAATTAAGGGATTATTAGGGTTTGATATGCACGGAAAGACAGTAGGAGTAATAGGTACAGGAAAAATCGGTAAAGTCACGATTGATATATTAAAAGGATATGGCGTAAACATATTAGCATACGATCCATATCCAAACTTTGATTATGCAAAGGAGAAAGGATTTTTATATGTTGATTTAGATAGATTATACACAGAGTCAAACATAATTACACTTCATTGCCCACTTACGAAAGAAACCATGCACATAATAAACAGAGATTCAATAAGTAAGATGAAACATGGTGTAATGATTATAAATACAAGCAGAGGAAGTCTTATAGATACAGTAGAACTACTAGAGGCATTAAAATCAGGTAAAATCGGATATGCAGGACTTGATGTTTACGAAGAGGAGGCAGATTACTTCTTTGAGGATAATTCAGATGAGATAATAAAAGATGATGTATTGTCTAGACTACTCACACTACCAAACGTTTTAATCACGTCACATCAAGCCTTTTTTACGGAAGAAGCATTAGACAGTATTGCGCACGTAACACTAGAAAACATAAGGAAACATAGAGCAGGTGAGGAACTTGAAAATGAAGTGAGGTAGAACAATAAATATCATAATGGGGGGATAAAACATATGCAAGACATAACATTAATACGAAAAAGATATATTCCTGATGAAGTAATTGATATATCAAGTGATGAAATACTTTATTTAGATGATGAGTTACTAGTTAGCAAATGGGTTCCAATACATAAACGTGAGGATATTAAAGAAGGAATTGCATATTTATATATAAAAAGAGGATTTAAAATAGCTAAAATATATAATCAAAAGGGAGACCTTGACCATTATTACTGTGATATAATGCAAGTGGAAGTTGACGACGAAAAAAAGGTATATACAGAGATAGACTTACTTGTAGATGTAGTGGTATACCCAGATGGGAAAATTAAAGTAGTTGATTTAGATGAACTAGTAGATGCAAGAAGAAACGGGCTTATAACAGAAACACAGCTTTTATACGCATTAAGTTGTGCAAGTGACCTGCTTAATATTATATATGATGGAAAATTCGAAATGCTGTGCGAAAAAAAAGTTTTAGAACGACGATATTATATAGATAAAAAAGCAGATAATTGAAAAAATTGCCTACTTTTTTACTATAATAGTTGAAAAAATTTGAGTTTTAGTATAAAATGAATTTATACACAAAATTAGGAATATATAATGGAACTATATTAGGGAAGGTGGAAAAATCTTGAAGACATTAGAGGAGTTTAGAGGTTATTTTGAAAATGAAATAAAACCAGTAATAGAACCATTGGAAAATGAAAGAATAAAAGTGATGAGAAAGAGTACCGTAGCCATTGCTATAATGATAATCATACCTATATTTTTAATAATAGTTGGACATAGCTTTATATTTAATATGGGTGGTGATGCAATTCAATTTATAATAGTTGGGTATATATTTTTGTGTGGTATAATACTATATTGGTTCAAAAAATCATATGTTTCAGAGTTTAAGGATAAAATAATAGAAAGAATAGTAACTTTTTTTGATAGTAATTTTAAATATGAAAAAGCATGCTGTATTCGTCAATCAATTTTTGAAGATTGTAAGATATTTAATACTATTCCAAATAGGTATTCAGGAGACGATTATGTTCGGGGGTTTATTGTTGATGAAGAATGTCTTGAAAAAACACAAGAAAGAAAAGGAACAAATATAGAATTTTCAGAAATAGATGCAGAAAGAGAAACCGGATCAGGGAAGAATAGACATGTGGAAAAAATATTTAAGGGATTATTTTTTATAGCAGATTACAACAAAAATTTTACTGGATTTACTAAAGTAATACCTGACTATAGAAAAAACTGGCTGTTTGGTAGCAAAGATAGAGTAGCACTAGAAGACCCAGAGTTTGAAAAGCTTTTTGAAGTGTATAGCACTGACCAAATAGAAGCAAGATACATATTAACACCAAGTCTAATGGATAGACTGAAGAAGTTTAAACAAAAAACAGGAAGACCTGTTTATGCATCGTTTAAAGGTGATAAGATACACATAGCAATCCAATATAATAGAAATCTATTTGAACCTGATGTATTTAAAACACTATACGATTTTGCACCAATGCAACAGTATTTTGAAGATTTGCAGTTTGCGATAAGCATAGTTGAGGAGTTAAATTTGAACACGAGGATATGGAGTAAACAATAGAAGAAGAATGGAGAAATAAGAATGGATAATGCAACAAATATTAATAAAAGAAAAAACACTTTAAATTCAGTTATAATTGTTCTAATACTAACTGTTGCAACCAAACTCTTAGGATTTGTTAGGGAAGCACTTATAGGGAGTAACTTTGGGACAGGCGTTGAGGCAGACGCATATCAAATGGCTCAGAGAGTAACAATAACCATATTTATGGCCATAGGTGCAGCAATAACTGTGAGTGTTGTACCAATAATAACAAAGTATTATTCTAATGGAGAAAATGAAAAAGCAAATAAATTTATTAATAAGGTAATTACATTTTTCTTAATAATATCGGCAGGTATTTCAATACTTGTATTGCTTTTTGCAAAAGAATACACATCATTAATTGCAGGAGGATTCACAGGTGAAAGATTAGGGTTGACCATAGATTTTGTAAAAATATTATTTCCAAGTTGTATTATCATATTTGCGGCTTATGTAATAAGAGCAGTCCTTCAATCAAGGGAAAGTTTTATAGGCTATTCCATAATGAGTGTACCTTTTAACATGTTTTTGATTTTATATTTAATGTTTTGGGTTGGAGATTATGGTATATATGGATTAGTAGTTTCAACATTAGTTGCTTGGGGATTTCAGCTAGTTATTCAAATTCCTTTTACTGTAAAAGATAAAATGAAGTATGCGCTTGATTTTAGAATTGTAAAAGACAAAGATATAAGAAAATTTTTTATATTATTTATGCCGATACTATTTTCTACTTTGATTTATAGTGTGAGCACAATAATTGATTCAAGGTTTGCATCTAGTTTGCCAGAAGGCAGAGTATCTGCATTAAACTATGGATATGGGATGTATGCAGCAATAGCACAAACTCTCATTTATAGCATAAGTGCAGTTTTATTTCCAAAACTAGTGGATAATTATAATGCTAAGGATTTTACGGAATTCAAAAACGATGCTCAAAATATAATAAATAATATTTTTTATGTAATGATTCCAGCACAGTTGGGGCTTATAGTTCTTAGTCGTCCTTTTGTTGAAATGGTATTTATGAGAGGTAAGTTTGATGTAAACTCTGCAAACCTCACACAATCGGCGTTTATATTTTTTAGTTTAGGACTTGTGGGCTTTGCACTTCAGGAGATAATTAGTAAGACATATTTTTCAGTAAATGATACAAAGACCCCCACAATTACTGCAATACTTAGTGTTTTGTTAAATATTATATTAAATATTATATTAATAGGACCACTAGGTATGAAAGGACTTGCACTATCGACATCTATAGCAATAACCTTTAATGCAATTGTTATGTATGTAGTATTCCAAATAAAGTATGGAAGGTGGAATAATATGGAGATTGCATCGAGTGTGATAAAGGTACTTATAGCAAGTTTAATAATGTACTTTTCAGTAAATTATTTATTAACAAATTTCAACAAAGTTATTGCTATAAACAGCAACTTTGTGTATAATCTAATAAGTCTTGTAGTAGCATCTATTTTTGGGATTTTAGTTTACTCATTAGCTACATATATTTTAAATGTAAAACAAACAAGAGAGTTGTTTAAGAAAATAACAAAAATCATAATAAAATAAGGAGAAAAAACATGAAAATTATTGATGAAAAAGGAAGATTGTTTAGTAGTATAAATATTATAGACTTACTTGTTATATTATTTATTGTTGCTATTGGTGGGGTAGTACTAATGAAGATTAATTTTATGAACAAGGTAAACTTATTAGAAGACAAAAAGGCATATGAAATTAAAGTTCTTGTAAAAGCAATACTTCCAGAAATGGCTGAACAAGTTAAAGTTAAAGATATAATTTTTGAAGATGCGTTAAACGCTGAAATAGGTGAAGTAACAAATGTAGAAACGGATGTAACAAAAAATGAAATACCTACTGATGATGGTAGAGTTGTGAGTGCAGAGGTAGTAACAAGAAGAGATGTTACTATTACTATTAAAGGAATGGGACAATTTGATAAACAAAAAGGTCTTATGCTGGGAAACAGAGATTGGCAAGCGGGCGGATCTATAGTAATAAAATCTTCAAAAATAAAGTTTGCAGGTACTATATATAATATAGAAGTTAAAGAATGATTGTTGCTATTTGTTGGAATAACAAATAGTAATCTGTCCTCTAGAACATCTTAATACCTTGCGGGCTTAATTGATTAACATATGCGAAAATGGGGAGTTGTAAACACATGAATATAGTTAATAACTCAGGTCTAGTTATCATCATGCACAATATAAAAATTTATTACCAAAATAGTATGATATATATAATTACACAAAGAATGATAGATCATGCTATTAATATGTTAAAGAATAGTTATGTAGTAGGGTTTATATTTAATGAAAACAAGAAAAATGAATATTTTGAAAATAGTATAACATATAGGATTATAATAAGGGCATACAAAATTAAGGGAGATATATTAAGGTGTCTAATTAGGTGGTCTAATGATAGTGTATTATTTATATTATTGAGGGCTATCAAAAAAGTAGGCACAAGATGTTTCGAAAATTTACTCAAAGTGTATAAAAATAGCATGATTTATAGTATGTATATAGATTGGATAGAGAGTGAAGTGATATGATATTATGTTGAATCTAGTGATGCTAGTAGTAGGCGGCCTACTACTAATATATAATGAAAAATTTTGTTTGTATTTTTTAGTTTTAATTTTGCCTTTCATAAGAGCATCACAGGCACAAGTACTATGCTTAATTGTTGGGTTACTTGCACTTAAGATAGTATTTAGAATAATTTCAAGTAAGCAACCGTTATATAAAAGAACATTCTTTGACGTATCAGGTTCTATGCTTTTTGTAGTCTGGATTACTACCACACTTACATCTGTAAGTATAATAAAGAGTATAACAGATCTTATTATAAGCACGTTAGGATTACTCTTTTGTTTTATATGTATACAAATTTTAGAAAAGAAGCAAGACTATATAAACATTATAACAGCGATAATTATTTCAAATGTAACCATAAGTTTATATGGATTGTATCAATTTTTTATTGAAAAGCCAATTAAAACTGAGTGGGTAGATGCTACTGTAAACCCAGATTTACAAGTAAGAGCGTATTCAGTCCTAGGGAATCCTAATATATTATCACAATATTTATTATTAGCTCTTCCAATTGGCATAATGTTTATGATGTATAAGAAAAAGTTATGGCATAAATCTATTTTAGCTGTGTTTAATATAGTGATTTTAGTTTGTTTATTAGTAACTTACTCAAGAGCCTCTTTGCTTGGACTGATAGTATCTTTGCTTACAATAGGAATTTTAAATTACACACAAGCTTTAATATTAATGATACCTGTAGCGATAATTGCTTTGATTATATTTGCTCCAAGAGTACTTGAAAGATTACTTACTAGCTTTAATACAAAGGATACTTCTATTTCAAGTAGAATGACTCTTTGGCAGGATGTAATACAGATAATAAAAGATTACTTCTTGACAGGTGTTGGATTTGGAGTTGCTGCATTTTCGGGTATATATTTATTTTATAAGCATCAATACTTAACGGCGCTTCATGCACACAATTTATATCTCGAAATACTTGCAGAAACAGGAATTATTGGGTTTTTAGTATTTGCATATTTCGTATTTAGTGTTATAATAAATTTAATGAAAAACTATGTTCAGGAAAATGATAAATTTAAGAAGTATATTGTATTAGGTATACTTGCTGCATTTTTAGGGATACTTGTAAATGGATTTGCTGAATACACTTGGTCGGATTTTAGAGTAGTGGGAATGTTTTGGATCGTTGTAGGCATAGGAGCAGCATTGACCACAAAACGAGAAACAACGTTGCAAAATAATTAGTATGAGATGAGGAATAAAAATGAAAAACATATTAGTATTAGGAGCTTATGGATATGAAAATTGTGGTGATGATGCTATATTAATATCCATAAAAGATGTGTTGGAAAATATTAATAAAGATATAAATATAACAGTATTATCAAATGGACCTAAGACGACTAGAAAGCTATATGGGGTTAATGCGGTTTATCGCTTTAATCCATTTGGTCTGCTTTGGAGGGTAATAAGGTGTAATTTGTTACTCGGTGGTGGAGGAACATTACTTCAAGATGGATCAAGTAAAAGATCTATCATATATTACCTAAGTGTTATATTTGCAGCAAAATTGTTAGGTAAGAAGGTAATACTTTATTCAAATGGGGTGGGACCAATAACAGGAAAATTCAATTTAAAATTAACTAGCAAAATAGTAAACAATGTGGATGTAATAACTTTTAGAGAAGAATCTTCAAGAGAATTTTTGGAGAGTATTGGAGTAAAAAAACCCAAAATGCTTGTTACAGCTGACTCAGTTTTTGGGCTTGATAGACTTTATAAAGATGATTATAAATATGTCCTTCTAAGAAACAATATACCACTTGATAAAGAGCTATTTGGAGTATCTGTAAGGGAGTGGAAAAATAAAGAAAGCTATTTTGTAGAAAGGATAGCTAAAATATGTGATTATGTGGTAGAAAACAAAAATATGAATATAGTTTTTTTAAATATGCAGTACAAACAGGACAAAAAAGTTTCAGAAAAGATAATAGCAAAAATGAAAAATAAATCATATATGATAACTGAAAAGCTATCTTCACTTGAAGTACTTGGGGTAACAGCAAATTTTAAAACCATGATAAGTATGAGACTACATGGTATAATATTTGCTGCAAAACAAAGGATACCAGTAGCGGGACTTATATATGATCCTAAAGTTGATTATTATCTAGATGTTTTGGACATGCCTGCTATAGGAAGTGTAGATGAGGTAGATATAACTAAAGCTATAGGTAAAATAAACGATTTAATAGATAATAATGAAGTACACATAGCCAAGCTTGATGCGATAGTAACAAAACTAGAGCAAGATGAAAAAACGAATGGAGAAGAGTTACGTAAATTAATAATTACAACGGATTAGGGAGAGTGAAAATATGAGTAAAGTAGACATTCTAGGGGTTAATATTGATAGGATTACCATGACTAGAGCAGTAGAAAGAGTAATGCAATTTTTAGAATCGGACAAGCTAAACTCAGTTTATACGCCAAATCCCGAGTTTGTAATGACTGCAAGGAAAGACGCGGAGTTTAAAAAAATTTTGAATGAAGGGGCATTAGTAATACCTGATGGAATAGGTGTTGTATATGCGTCAAGAATTATGGGCGATCCCCTGCCAGAAAGAGTTCCAGGATATGATTTAGTTATGAATGTATTTAAAAACTTAAAGTATGAAAAAGTATATTTTTTAGGTGCAAAATACGGAGTAATAAAAGAAGCTGTTGAAAATATGAAAAGTACATATAAAATAGATATAGTAGGTTATAGAGATGGATACTTTGGAGCAGAAGATGAAGATTATATAATTAAAGAGATAAATGCTTTAGATGTTGATTTGTTATTAGTAGGGCTAGGTTCTCCAAGACAAGAAAAATTTATATATAAAAACAGAAACAAATTAAAAGTAAAAGTTGCTATTGGAGTAGGTGGGTGTTTCGATGTTATGGCGGGTATAACGAAGCGAGCACCGGTCATATTTCAAAAGCTAGGACTAGAGTGGTTCTATAGGTTATTAAGACAACCATCAAGATTTATACGAATGCTAAAGTTACCAGAATTTATGTTGATAGTTATTTGGAAGAAAATAAAGAATAGAGAATCCAAAACAGAGAATTAAAATGTAATATTCAAAAACCATATATTACATTTTATTAACAAAAAATGCTAAATATCTTGACAAATTTTTATAAAAGTATATAATAATAAATAAATGTAAATAAAAATAATATTTTGGAGGTCTTTTCATGAAAAAACAAATGAATATGAAAGAGTATTGGACTGAAACAGTTGACAGCGTTACATCAACATGGAATTGGATTTCAGGTAAAACTTATAAAGATATGAAAAAAGAAAAGATGCTTTTAGATGAAAGAGTAAGAGGACTTGGAATAGACGTAGAAACTTTGAAAATAAAACTTGCATCTACAGAGATAGACTTGAAAGCCTCAGAAATAGAAAAAGAGACTATTAAAATGCAGTTAGAAGAAAAGAAAATGAAGCTAGTTGATTTACGATTAAAACTAAATCAATTAGAAACTGTAACTGTTTCATCTGACATTGAGGTTAATCAAATATTAAAACAGTTAAAAATGAAAGAAGATGAAGCAGAAGCATTAAAGAAAACAATATTTAATGTTATAGCGATGTTATGCACAATGTCTGAAAATGAAAAATATCAAGATATTATTCATATACAGACTAACACTATTGATGAGATAGGTAATGAAAATCATAGTATATATGTTACATATGGTGAACAAACTGTAGAAATACAGACACAAGATATATTAGAAAGAGAAGAAGCAAAAGTTGAGACTATGAAAAGCAATGACAAGATAATAAACTTTAACCCATACGCAATGTTTGAAGAAGAAGAGCAAATGGAGAAAGCAGAATAAAATATAAACTAAGAGTTGTGACAACAGTCACAACTCTTTTTAAGATATGGAGTGATAAAAATATGCTAATGATAAAATTAATGATATTTTATGCAATATTTTCGTATCAATTCAATGCAGGATTCAATGCGCAATCAAAACAAGTTTCATCATTTGATAACATAAAACTAGTAAGAGAAAATAACAATGTAAAAATAGCTTTTGTTGGAGATGTAATGGTGCATGGTCCGCAGCTTAAAGCTCAGTATAATAAAGAAATAGAAAGGTATGATTTTACAAACAATTTTAAATATATAAAAAGATATATAGAGTCGGCAGATATAGCAGTATTAAATCTCGAGACAACATTGGCAGGAGAAGATAAAGGGGGGTATACAAGCTTTCCGATGTTTAACTCGCCAGATGAATTAGTATATGCATTAAAAGATACAGGGTTTGACCTTGCTAGTGTATGCAACAATCATACGTTAGATAGAAAAGCATATGGATTAAATAGAACTCTAGATGTATTAGAACAAAACGGTATAGCATATACAGGAGTAAGAAAAAATGAGGAAGACAATAATTATACTATAATTACAAAAAACAATATAAAAGTAGGTATTGTTGCGTACACGTATGAGAAAGATGTAAACGGCAGAGATACTTTAAATGGCAATGTCATACCTGAAAATGAGAAGACACTTATAAATACATTTGATTATGATTATATAGATGAAGACTTGGTTAAGATGAAAAAAGTTATAAATAAGATGAAAAATGACGGAGCAGAATTTATAATATTCGGGATGCACTGGGGAAACGAGTATCAAGACGAACCGAGTGTATATCAACAAAAAATAGCAAATTTTTTATGTGAAAATGGAGTAAATGTTATAGTAGGAAGTCATCCACACATATTGCAGAAGTTTGATACCATAGAAGTTGGTGATAAAAAGACATATGTATTTTATTCTATAGGAAATTTTATATCAAACCAAAGATATGAAATACTAAAACAAAGAAAATCAGAAAATGGAATAATAATAGAGCTAGATATAAGTAAAGATATGTTAGGTAGAGTAGTAATAGATAATGTAAGCTATGTGCCAACATGGGTTAATAAATATGTAGAAGGTGGTAAAACAAGCTACGAGATACTCCCACTAAACGAGGATTTGTCAAAGTTTAAACTTAACTATAAAGACAATTTATGGCGAGCACAAAATGCACTAGAGACGATACAGAAAGTTATAGGAATAGGGAGTATGAAAATAAACATAAGAAATGCTATCATTCCAAGTATTTGAGTTTTGTTCTATTGCCCCGAAAATGCTAGTAAGTACTAGCATTTTTTTATCGTATTTGAATACCATATTATAATGTGGATTAATTATTTGACATTTGAAAGAACTTGAGGATTGTTCCCCTCTCCCTTTGTTGCAGGGAGAGGGTAGGGTGAAGGTAGAAAGGGATTACAAATAATGATATTTGAAACTAAATATAAAATGGAAGAGGGAGGTAATGATATGTGTGGAATCGTAGGATGGGTAAATTTTGAAGAATGTATAAAAGATAAAAAATATATGGTAGAAAGTATGACTGAAACACTTGCAAAAAGGGGACCTGATGCAGCGGGGATTTATGAGAAGGAGAATATATTATTTGGTCATAGACGACTTGCCATAGTCGATTTAGAAGGTGGAAAGCAACCTATGACTAGAAAAATGGGTAAGTTCGAATATACGCTTATATATAATGGAGAACTATATAATACAGAAGATTTGAGGAAGATACTGGTTGAAAAGGGGTATAGTTTTGAAGGCTATTCTGATACAGAGGTTTTACTCGTAAGTTATATGGAATTCAAAGAAGATTGTGTAGAGTATCTAAACGGGATATATGCTTTCGCAATATACGATGAATATAAAAACCAGATATTTATAGCAAGGGATAGACTAGGGGTTAAGCCACTGTTTTATACAGTGAAAGGAAATAACTTTATATTTGCTTCAGAACTAAAAGCAATACTCGCTCATGATATGATAGAGCCTGTGCTGGGTAAGAGGGGAATTTTTGAAATATTCGGATTAGGACCATCAAGGAGCCAAGGTTGTGGCGTATTTGAAAATATAAATGAGGTATTGCCTGGGGAATATATGGTATACAATCAAAATGGAGTATATAAGAAAACATACTGGGAAGTAGAAAACAGGGAGCATACCGATAATCTGGAGACCACAGTACAAATGGTAAGGGAGCTTGTTGTAGACGCTATAAAAAGGCAGCTAGTATCTGATAGACCAATATGTACATTTTTATCAGGTGGACTTGACTCAAGCATAATATCAGCAGTAGCTGCAAACCACATAAGGGAAAACGGACTAGAAAAGTTAAAGACATTTTCAATAGACTACGCAGGAAATGATAAATATTTTAAACCAAACTTGTATCAACCTAATTCAGATAGTGATTATATAAATATAATGGTAAATGATATAGGAGCCCAACATCACCCAATAATCATCTCGCAAGAAGATTTATTTGAAGCACTACATGAATCAGTACTTGCCTGCGATTTGCCAGGAATGGCTGATATTGACTCATCTTTATTTCTATTTTGTAAAGAAATAAGAAAAGAAGCAGTGGTCGCTTTATCTGGTGAATGCGCTGACGAAATCTTTGGAGGGTACCCATGGTTTACAAACGAAAGCAAAGGTGAAATATTTCCATGGATAAAAAAACTAGATGAGAGAGTAGAAATCATGTCCCCAAGATTTAATAATATAGGACTTACAGAGTATGTTAGGGCAAGATATGAAGACACAATGAGAAGAATGCCGCTTATATTAGAAAATGACCCAGAATTAGAAAGGAAGAAGATGTTTTATATAAACAGACTATGGTTTATGCAAACACTACTTAACAGAAAAGATAGAATGAGCATGAGAAATAGCCTAGAAGTCCGTGTACCATTTGCTGATCATAGACTGGTAGAATACGTTTGGAACATACCGTGGGAAATGAAATATCTAAATGGACAGGAAAAGGGATTACTAAGAGAGGCCGTAAAAGGATTATTGCCAGAAGAAGTAAGGCTAAGAAAGAAAAGCCCATACCCTAAAACGCATAATCCGTTATATACAAACATAGTGAAAGTATGGATGAGACAAATACTTGATGATAGGAGTTCTCCGTTACTAGAACTTATAGATAAGGAAAAAGTGAAGAATATGGTTGATAATATAGATGATTATGGTAATACACCATTTTTTGGCCAGCTAATGACTGGGCCACAGACACTTGCATATTTAATACAGGTGAATATGTGGATGGAGGAGTATGGGGTGAAGTTGAAAGTTTAGAGTTTAGAGTTGAAAGTTGAAAGTGGGAAGTAAAAGAAAAGCCCTTGACAAGGGAGGTGGCGCGGAGCGACGGAGGGATCTCGTTGCTCTTTTTACATGCATTTTATAATATACAGAGTTTTACCTGCAAATCTGCGGAGATTCTATTGACAAATGGAATGTTATGGTATAAAATACAATTAAATATAAAAGAACGACGATAAAATTCTAGACTAAGCTTGCCTACATAAAAGCAAAGGAGTGTATAAAATGTTATCAAAATCTAAAGGGTACGTAAACATAACAGAGTTTTTAAATGATATGAGAATAAGGGTGCATGGAGCGGTAAATGAGGATAGAAAAGGTAAGGAAGTTTCGATAAGAAGCCATGTTAATATTGCTAAAGGTAAATATGTCTTAACCCTCCCAGTCTGCAATAATGAGAATTTTGATGTTCAAAAAATAATTGGCATTATTGCTGAGGCAGGCATAATCTTATCTGATGAAGATAAAGGAATGATAACTAATGGTGTTGTAGAGGTTAGAATACCATTTCAAGCAAATAGAGACTCGGAAATATGTTTTGGGGATAAGGCATTGAAGATAGCAAATGTTGAAGATGCAATTGACATATATGCAAAAGTATTTAATGACATATATATTAAGATGAGTAATCAGGAAAATGTTAAAGAGGAACCCAAACCTATAAAGCCTATATATAATCTACATGACAAAAGAAATGAATTATTAAGATACATGGATGAAGGTAGATACTATGATCCTGAGTATGCAAAAATAAAGCATGAAAAAAACTGGAAAGAAAGAAGCGAAAAGTTTGCAGAAAGTATAGACATATATATGAGTGAATTGTTAGAAGAAAGTGTTACGGGAATCGCAGTTGTTGATTCTGAAAAACGTAGAATTATGCTGAAAATGCTACCAAATGAATATAGTGAGATCGAAAATAATCCAGAATATTTAAAACAATTAAGAAAACATCATAATTCTGATATAGGTGTATTAGGGAAATTGGTTAATAATCTTTCGAGAAAGAGGGGAAGAAAAAATAAAGAAAAATCGAAAGAAGTAGTTGAAAAACAATCAAAAGATGTAAATAATGAGGAGTTTGGTTTTCAAATAAATGACGGTAGTATGAGTTTGTTTTTTGGAGATAGAAATGCCGAAATAACAACACGTTCTAATGTTATAGGGGTACTGGAAAAATACTCAGACATAGTAGGGAGAAATATGGCTAGTGCAGAAGAAATTATAGAGACTAAAGGGATAAGTGCAAACGCTATCACAGCATATGAAGATATTGATTCATGGATTAAAGGTATAACTAAAACTGCTGAATTAGTAAAAAGTAATATGGAAGGGTGCGATTTATCACGTTTTTGAGATTTTTACTATAGGCTTTTTGATGAATGTAAAAAAAGTAATTTAAATCTACCACGCCTTGTGCGTATACAAAAAGAGGAGATATACTTATGTCAAATTTGAAAGCTAAACAAAAAAGGAGTAATGAATCACAACTAATTGCGAATCTTTCTTTATACATGCAGAGCTCTAGGGATGAAAAAGATTTTTTTGACAGATTAATTGGATTAATGATTGCACAAAACAACTCTGAAAGCATGCTAATAGAAAATATGCTCTCTATATTAGGTGTAGACCCAAACGAATGTAATGAGGAATATTTTGAAAGTATGCATAAACTTATGGGAGCTTTTTTATATACTGCTAGTGCTGAATTTATGAATGGAACAGTATTAAGCCCAGGTTGCATTCCAGAGTGCAGAGCCATATTTGAAACAAGCAATAGAGAATATTTTACAAAAGGTATGGGAACGTGTATTACTAAGCTGAAGCTTATGCATAATTATTGCTTCTTTTCTGATATTTTTGAAAACAATGCTACTGCAGAAAAATATACATACGTATTTAATAGTGTGGGAAAGATTACAGGACAGAGTATCGTAGATTTTATAACAAAATTAGATTCCCTTGAACCTCAAATTGCAGAAAATATTTACTTTAATGGTTCGTTATTTAAACCTTCACTTATTGAGCAGGAATATCTTATAAAAAATATTGATAATATATCTACAAAATTAATAGATTTCAATTCTGTTTTCGGGATTTCTCAATATTGGTCTAAAAATATAGCTGGTATAGATCATAATTTAAATATCGAAGAATACAATCAGACTGCAGAGAAGTTCAATAATACTCGGACAGATTGCAAAATGAAAACATATGAACAACTAGAAGTAAACCTAAACTATGTTATTAGCTGTGACATTAATGTGTTAACTTCAAATGGTTGTAGCGTTTATGTTGTAAAAAAACTAGGCCAAAGTGATAATATAGAAGAAGATATTAAAGAATATCTACATGTTTCACACGACGAAGTTTTATAAAAATAGAAACAAATAAAAAGTAGCTTACTCACAAATACAACAGTAAGTCGTGTAGATGAAATTGCGTCTTGGAATTTTAAACATATTGTTAATTAGAGTCAACCCGATAACTGTCATCATTTTAGGCAGTTATCGGGTTGACTCTATGTATTGAAAAAATGAGAAGCATATTTTGTAATAATCAATTTCCCTTTTGAATATAAATAAATTGTAGGTAAATTTAAAAACTAAAAAAGGGGTGATGGTTTGAATCATGAAATGAACTCACGAATGAATCCACAAATGAACTCGCAGATGAACCCACAGATGAACCAAGAAATGGTGAACCCAGTAATGAACAAAGAAATGAATTCACCAATGAACGAAGTAATGGTGAATCAAGAAAAAATGGGTATGAAAGATGAAAATATAATGAAAATAGTAGATGAACTAAATATATGTTTAGCAAATTTGAATATATTATTTATAAAACTACATAATTTTCATTGGAATGTAGTAGGAATGGGTTTTTTTGATATGCATGAGAAAACTCAAGAATTGTATGAGCAGGTAGCATTGATGTTGGATACAGTTGCTGAAAAAATAAGAATGTATGGATATAATCCACTTGCATCTATGCAATCGTATTTAAAAGTAGGAACTATAAAAGAAGCACCGAGCGAAAATATAAATGCAACAACGATAGCAAATATAATTGAAGAGGACTTTGAACATATGCTTATGGGAGCAAGGAAGCTTGATGAGATGGCAAAAGATACGATGGATGAATGTTTAATAAACATAATAGCAGATGCAATGTGCTTTTATCAAAAAAATATTTGGATGATGAATGCATATAAAACAAGATAAATATAAAGATTGTCCTATACTTAAATTGAGTATAGGGCAGTTTTTTTGTCCTCCCCCTGCGAAGGGGGAGTTAGAGGGGGTCACATAATTGGTAATATTCTTTTAATATTTATTTTTTAAAAACTGAGTAAGTATTGCATTTTTTATTTTATTTGGTATAATATAGTCTAG
>Ga0154498_117_pt1 | contig 50926 bp, 55 predicted proteins | sample RifGroD2_FD_115977 | JGI IMG/M metagenome (GOLD analysis project Ga0154498, IMG submission 115977) | Clostridiales bacterium GWD2_32_59
AAGTTTTAAGAGGCACAAGGGGTTAAAGGAAAACAAGTTCCAGCTGGTTCAAAAAAGAGTTCTGTAATAATTTGGAACTATAGCTTGACAGCATTGCCGTCAGCCCCAGTGGCACCAGTAGCCCCGGTAGCCCCAGTAGCGCCATCAACACCGTCAGTTCCGTCAGCCCCAGTGGCACCAGTAGCCCCGGTAGCCCCAGTAGCGCCATCAACACCGTCAGTTCCGTCAGCCCCAGTGGCACCAGTAGCACCGGTAGCACCTATACAACAACAACAATTACAACCACAACCACAACCACAATCACAATCACAATCACAATTATAACCACATTGATGGTCATGATCACAATCAATACAGCTATCACCTATATCATCATGACATATAGTATTGTGTTCAATAGGTTCAGGACATTTACTGGTTATACTAATTTTATCTTTATGTACATTTTTTTTAATTTTTTTAAAAAAATGCATAATATCACCTCTTTTTTATGTATATAATATAGTATATGGGACAAGTATATATCTTGTTACAAATGCAAACTTAATCATAATTTTGTTTGTAAAAGAGATTGCTTCGTTAAAAAAACCTCCTCGCAATTACAATGCGTAGAGGTTTTTCGTAAAAAGCTATATTAGAACTAAGCAAAAAATGAGAATTATAAAACTAAATAAAAAGATTATGATTTGATGATTCTGTGCTTCCAAGATAGGTTGCTACTCCGCCGAACTCTATACCATCTATAAGCTCGTCTTTGGTAATCCCCATTATATCCATTGACATAGTGCAAGCAACAAAGTGAACTCCACTTGCCTTTGCAGTTCTCATAAGTTCTTCAAGACTGTCAACGTTTTTCTTTTTCATTACATATTTCATCATACGAGTACCAAGACCAATAATATTCAGTTTTGAAAGCGTTAGCTTCATACTACCTCGGGGCAGCATCATGGAAAACATTCTATCTAAAAAAGGTTTACTTATCTTTGAATTTTCACTTTTTCTAAGAACGTTTAATCCCCAGAAAGTAAAGAATAATGTTACATTATTACCCATAGCAGCAGCACCATTTGCAATAATCATACCTGCAAGCGCCTTATCGAAATCCCCACTGAATATTACAATTGTAGTACCACTTTGTGCTTGTTTACTTATAACTTGGTGTTTTTCTGTACCTTTTTGAACATATATGGCGTAAGCTTTATTATCATGCTCTGCCTTTAAAAATGAGTTGCCTGTCTTTTTACACCATGCCTCAGCATCTGACTGAAACCCTGAATCTGTTGCACTGACTTTTATAATATCACCGTCACTCATTTCTTTTATCTTTTCATTTAGTTTCATAATTGGTCCAGGACATTGAAGACCACATGCATCAAGTAAAAAGACGTTTTCTAGCTCTTTACCTGTAACATTCGTCTCATTGTTATGCAGAGGAGCTCCATCATCACCTACTTTGTTAAAAATATCTTTTGGTGTAGGAGTTGTACTATTACTAATTTTCTTATATTGCTTATATAAATTGTAGCCTCCAATTAGGTTGCGAACCTTATATCCCATTTGACTTAGAATACGGCTAGCTATATGTCCTCTTAAACCGGTAGCACAGAAAACTACAATTGTTTTATTTAATGAAAGGATATCTTTGGAGTTTCTTAAATTATTAACAGGAATGTGAATCGTATTTTCTATAGTCCCAAGCTCCCATTCTATAGTTTCACGAATATCAACTAATATATTTTCATCTAAGTTTAAATTATCGATTTCCCTCCAAAGGATAGGGTTCTGATCCCCACATAAAATATTTTCAGCAGCGAAACCTGCGATATTAACAGGGTCTTTAGCAGATGAATAAGGTGGAGCATATGCAAGTTCTAGTCTTTGTAGGTCATAAATCGTCCCACCAAAACGGATAGCTGTAGCTATAACATCAATGCGTTTGTCAATTCCTTCAACACCTACATTTTGGGCTCCTAAAATTTTACCTTTAGCATCAAAAATAACTTTTAGAGTCATAGGAAAAGCACCAGGATAATAACCTGCATGAGATTGAGGAGTTATGACTGTCACCAAGTAGTCTTTCTCATAGCTTTTACCTAGTCGGTTAAGTTGTTTTTCATTTAATCCAGTTGTTGCAACTGTTAAATCAAAAACTTTTGCCACTGAAGTTCCTTGACTACCCTCATATATAGATTTTCTACCACAGATATTATTAGCAACTATTCGTCCTTGCTTATTAGCAGGGCCTGCTAAAGGTATCATAGTTTTATCTTTTTCTATATAGTCAGTAACCTCTATAACATCACCTATGGCATAAATATTTTCATCAGATGTCAAAAGACGCTCATCAACAATGATTCCACCACGTTCATTTATCGCGAGTCCGCATGCTTTTGCAAGTTCGCTATTTGGAGAAATACCGATAGAAATGATTACCATATCTGATGCTAGTTGTGTGTCATCATTTAGTTTTACGGTGGTTACACCATTTTGATAATCAAAGCGTTTAACACCATTTTTAAGATGGAGGGTTACACCTTTATTTGATAAATGGTTATGAACTAGCTGAGCCATTTCAAAATCTAGAGGTGACATTACTTGATCAGCCATTTCTACCAAAGTTACAGCTATCCCTAAATCAGAAAGATTTTCTACCATCTCTATACCGATAAAACCTCCCCCAACTACTGTGGCCGTTTTAACTTTTCTAGAATTAATAAATTCCTTAATACGGTCAGTATCAGCAACATTCCATAAAGAAAATATATTAGGACTATCTATGCCTGGTATTTGTGGTTTTATAGGAGTTGAACCGGGAGATAATACGAGGCAGTCATATTTTTCAGTGTATTTTGTAGATGTTTTTATATCCCTTACTGTTATTTCTCTATTTTCTTTATTTATTGAAATGACTTCGTTTTCTACTCGAATATCGATATTAAATCTAGCATGCATAGCTTTAGGTGTCTGAACAAATAATGAATTTCGGTCTTTTATTGTCCCACCAATATAATATGGAAGTCCACAATTTGCAAAGGAAATATAAGGACTTCTCTCAAACATCACGATATCTAAAGACTCATCTAGCCTTCTAAGACGGGCAGCAGTAGTAGCACCACCTGCAACTCCACCAACAATCAAAATTCTTTTTCCCATAAGTTGTTCTCCTTTTTTGATAAAATTTAATATATAGTATGTAAAGTAAATTAGTCAGTGCAATATATTACTATACTATACTATACTATAATAAGTTAATATCTTTTGCAATAGTTTTTTTGAAATACACATTAAGTTTGTTTGTAAAATTTATTATAAGAGTAAAAAATAGTAATAAAAAGGAATTTTTTCTTGCAAAAAAGATTGAAAAATGGTATAGTGAAATTTCAGTAATAAACAAATTGTATTTTTAAAGTTTTAATAGCAGCAGTTAAAGTAAGTTATTTTATCAAAAAGGTGAATAATTTATCTTTGTGAGGAGGAATTCAAAATGATTTACATAATTATACTTTTATCTATTATTTTACAATTGACAGCTACAGTAATAGCTATATTGTTGATTAAGGTAACGAAAAAAAGGTTCTATTGGTCGCTGTTAGCAATTGCAATGATTTTACAAGTCTTAAGGAGGGGTTCTATACTTCTTGAACTTATATTAGGAAATATAATGATTTCATGTATAATCACTTCAGAAATAATAGGCTTAATTGTATCATTAATAATGGTTATAGCATTAATAGGAATTAACAAGATTTTTATATGTATGAGAAGGAGAATTAGTGAACGTGATAAGGCAAATCAATTATATCTTAACATTGTTGGGGTAATTGTAGTAAAAATAGATAGAGATGGAATTGTAAAGATGATTAATAAGTCAGGGTGCAATATTCTTGGATATAATGAAGAAGAAATATATGGGATGAACTGGTTTGATAATTTTTTACCACCTAACGAAAAAAAGAGAGTAATGGAGCTTTTTAGTAAGCATTATATAAATGGAATGAAAGATTCTTTTCAAAATAAAAATATTATAATTAGTAAAGATGGAACTGAGAAGGATATTATTTGGAATAATTCTGTACTAAGAGATGAGAAGGGTAACGCTACCGCAGTACTAGCAACCGGACAAGATGTAACAGAGAGAAGTCAGACGAGAGAAGAGATTGAACTCTACTTTAATACCGCTATTAATCTTATGGGGATAGCTGGCACTGATGGTTATTTTAAAAGGATAAGTCCTGAATGGAGTAGGGTACTTGGATGGACAGAGGAAGAACTTATGTCAAAACGATATGTTGAGTATGTACATCCAGAGCATATAAAGGAAGCAAAAGAACAATTAGCTCCTCTTGTTTCAGGTGGTGACATTTTAGGATATGCGTGTAAATTTATTTGTAAAGACGGCAGTTATAAATGGATTGAATCAAACTTAAGGAAACTTTATAGTTCAGATATTGTCATTATTTCAGCTCAGGATATTACTTTACGTAAGGAACTTGAATTAATGAATATTGAATTAGAAAAAAGCAAGCAAATGGAAATAATTAAATCTGAGTTTTTTGCAAATATTTCGCATGAATTAAGAACGCCACTAAATATTATACTTTCAGCTTTGCAGGTAGAAGAAAATGATAACGAAGATTATAAGCTATGTAGTGAAAATGCATATCACTCTTGTTATTTTAAAATAATAAAACAAAACACTTATAGGTTATTAAAGCTTGTTAACAATATAGTAGATTTAACAAAAATGGATTTGGGTTATTTTGATATACATAAACAAAATTGTAATATTGTTAATATAGTAGAAGAAATAACACTTTCTACATCCCAATACGTAGAAGGTAAAGGGATTACACTAGAGTTTGATACAGATATAGAGGAAAGGATAATTGCCTGTGATCCAGATAAAATAGAAAGAATACTGCTCAATCTCCTTTCAAATGCGGTTAAATTTACAGAACCTGGGGGAAATATATGGATTAATATATACGGCAATGAAGACAAAACAATTGTTTCCGTAAAAGATAATGGTATAGGAATTGAAAAAGAAAAGAGTGATATAATTTTTGAAAAATTTATACAGGTTGACAAGTCTCTCACAAGAAGATGTGAAGGAAGCGGGATAGGACTATCTATTGTAAAACTATTGGTTGAAATGCATGGAGGAAAAATATATGTAAAAAGTGAGATTGGAAAAGGTAGTGAGTTTATTATAGAATTACCGATGGTTGTCTGTAATGAGTTAACTGAGGAAGAATGTAAAACTGAAGTTATAAATTCAAAAAAACAAAAGGTTATTACAGAATTTTCAGATATTTAATATAAAAAGGTTGAAATACATCATTTAAATTCAACCTTTTTTTGTTGCAAAAAATATTGAAAGGTGTTATAGTAAATATAAGATGATAGTATATCTAATGATAAAAGGAGAGAAAAGAATGATTGATTATATAGCATTTTTAAAAGGTATTAATGTTAGTGGACAAAAAATGATGAAGGTAAAGGATTTGAATAACATATTTATTAAATTGGGATTTAAAAACGTAAAAACTTATGTTCAAAGTGGAAATGTGAGATTTGAGTCTGATGAATCAAACAAGAATGATTTAGTTGGTATAATGGAAAAAGAAATTTACAATGTGTTTGGGTATAATCCTACGGTAATTTTAAAGACTATTAAAGAAATAGAGGATCTGGTAGACGAAAGTCCATTTAAAAATATAGGTAGTGAAAGTAAAGCAAAAATGTACATTAGTTTTTTAGTAGGTTATCCTACTAAAGAATATGAGCTTCCTTTAGTATCTCGAGAAAAGGATGTAAAAGTGGTTAAAGTATCAAATGAAATAGTACTCAGTATTGTTATTGAAAATAATGAACGTTATTACTCACCAAATAGTTTTATAGAAAAAGAATTAGGTGTACTCGCAACTACTAGAGATTGGAAAACAATTAGTAAACTAATTGATTAAAATATATTATATATAAATAATTTATATATAATTGTAAAAACTAAAAATAAGTAGATATAGTGTTTGAAGCGAAAAGTTTTTACACTAACATTATTTTGAAGGGAGATTATTATGAGAGGAAAAGTAGATAAGGATTTATGTATAAGCTGTGGGCTTTGTCCTGATGTGTGTCCAGAAATATTTAGATTTGATGATGATGAGAAGGCAATTGCAGAAGATATAGAAATACCAGAGGATGTTGTTGACCGTGCAAAAGAAGCAGAAGATGGGTGCCCAACTAGTGCAATAATAGTAAAATAATATTATACTAAAAGAAAATGGGAGCATTGAATCAACTAAAATTACATTATGTTTTTGACAATAATAATTAGTATAGTGATTACTTATTTTAGGTATAAGAAAAAAGATTTGATAGTATGACAGTATGGTTGTTATGATGCTACAGTGAACATTCGCTGTAGCATTCTTGCTTTTAATATAACACGAAATTAAAGTATGTGAATATAATGGTATTAGGGGAAAACAATGGACAAGGTTATTTCCTTGGTAAAAGCTATTAATATAATTAGGAGGTGATTGCTATGGAAACACAAAACAGATTTAAAAGTAAAGTTCTATGGGCTTCTTTAATATCAGCGTTTATACTTATTGCTCAAAGTCTGGGCTTTATACATGTAGAGAATGTAGATGCTCTTACAAATGCAGGACAACTAATTTTAGGTGCATTAGTAACAATAGGGATATTACACGATCCAACAAGCGGACTTTAAGTAACAATACAATGGTTAGGAGATGAAAGTATGGAAGTTGTAAAAGATTTAAATGAATTGCTTCCTAAAGTAAATGAGTTAGCAAATAAACTTATATTAGAGTGTAAAAAACAAGGGATAATAATACGTGTTACTGAAACATATAGAAGTCAAGAAAGACAAAATGAGCTATATGAAAAAGGTAGAACAACAGCTGGTAAAGTAGTAACATGGACTAAAAAATCAAAACATACTACTAGGCGAGCCTTTGATATAGTACCTGTTGTAAATGGAAAAGCAACATATAGTCATTTGAAATTATTTGATCAAATAGGCGAGATAGGAAAAAAATTGGGGCTTACATGGGGAGGAAGTTGGAAAACACAGGATCTACCACATTTTCAGTATGATGCTAAAATAGAGGAGGTAACAATAGTGGGAGAAAAAACAGCAACTGAACACTGGGCTGAAAAGTACTATACATATTTAATAAATAATGGACTAGATATAAAAGAAAAACGTTTTGATGATAAAACCTCTCGGGGTGAAATATTTAAAATTATCGCTATTATGAAGGGGTTTAAAGAATAAATATAAAAAAATGATAAGCTTGGATTGTCGTTAAATCGAAAATTCAAGTTTTTTATTGAAAAAATAGAACAAGTAAATAGTATTTAATATAAAACGGTATACGGCGAGTAATGGAATTCAACCTATGAATTGTGGTTGTTCAGTAGCGGCAAAAAGGACCTCAAGTAAGCGTAGGGAAATAAAAGATATGATTAAGGGTTTAAAGGAAGTATTTAATGACGTAGATAAAAATATTTTTCAGTCAGCTCAAAATGTAAACATGGATTCTATCGTAGGTTGGCAAAAAGACGGAAAGAAATATTCATATTTAGACTTTTATGATGAGGATTAAGTTTAATTAATATTCAATAAATATATTGAAAAAGTATAACTGTTATGGTACTATTACATATAAATTGAAAGGAGGTGATATGTTTGTCATTAGAAGGTACAAAAACAGCAGAAAACTTATTAAAATCGTTTGCAGGGGAATCTCAAGCTAGGATGAGATATGATTATTATTCAAAAGTCGCATTAAAAGAAGGGTATGTTCAAATATCTAAGATATTTGAAGAAACTGCACTAAACGAGAAAGAGCATGCAAAAAGATTCTTTAAATTTTTAAATGCTGATTTAAAAGGTCAAACAGTTAATATTACCGCAGCATATCCTGTATTATTAGGGGATACTCTAGAAAACTTAAAAGCGGCAGCTGCAGGTGAAAGTGAAGAATGGAAAGAGGTATATCCAGAATTTGCAAAAATAGCTGAAGAAGAGGGATTTCACCACATAGCTATGGCATTTAGAAAAATAGCAGAGGTAGAAGCGAGACATGAGCATAGATATAACAAATTAGTAGAGAATATAGAGAATGGAAAGGTATTCAAAAGAGAAGAAACACACGAGTGGAAATGTAATAACTGCGGATATATACACAAAGGAACAGGGGCACCAGAAATATGTCCAGCATGTGAACATCCAAAAGATTTTTTTGAATTATTTGTTGAAAACTATTAATAAAGCAGATGAAGACTTGACAATTAAAATCAAGTCTTTTTTATGTGTGAAAAAGTGTAAATTATAAGTAAGATAAGAATTTAATATTTTTAGTTGTAAAAAATCATTTTAAGTGGTATAGTATAATGTATACAAAATAGAATATAATTCGAATGGAGTGAATAATTATAAAAATACGAAAAATAAACATGTCAAGAATTTGGATAATTATAGTCATGATTATTCTTATAGTAATTGCGTACATAATTGAACCAATTAATTCCGTTAAGGTTGATGTATCACAGACTAAAAGTGTAAAACAAGAAAAAAATTATATTGAAAAAAGCAAGGTCAAGACAAGCAAGATCAAGACAAGTAAAGCGGGCATAAATAAAAAGAGTATAAATAAAACAAGTTTGATAAAAAGTGATGAGATGATTTTATATCGTCCAGACGATAATGAATTGCAGATATATAGCTTACTTTCCGATAATAATATACTAATAACTAAATTTCAAAAGAAAAAGTGGGGAACATGGGATATAGGTGGCTGGTATCTATCTGAGGATGGTAAAATCCCATCAAAAGAATATACCCTTATGGCAGGTGGAAGCTCAGATTGGGAATATGCTTTTAGAATAAGAACTGAAGCTAGAGGGAAATATTTTTTTACAGGCGGGAGTCATGGAAAGGAATTCATAAGAACTTTTAAATTTTTTAATGCGGATGATGATACAAACATGCCAATAAAAAATGGTGAAAAAAAGACAGTAAAGAGATTTAAAATACTAGAAGAAACAATTTTATCGACTACATACGAAGATAATACTCCATATGCAAAAGTAAGACGTGAGTATATAATTTCACCATCAAAAATAGAACTTGATACAGATTTCAAATTTACTCGGGATATATATATGGGTACATCATATGTAAGTATGTTGCCAATAACTAAAGAATATGGTAGATATGCATGGTTTTTGGGAACTACTAATATAATAAAGACTCCCGAGTATGGGGAGACAATGGCTGATGAAAATATAAACAATTATTATGGTAAAACGAAGGCTTTGTCTGTATTGATGTGGGGAGATAAGAATCCCGCATATGTTTTTAAAGTCTCGATTTCTGATGCTAATATGGTAGATGAATTTCAAAATTCATTAAAGACATTTTATTGGGATATTAATAAAGTGGCAAACAAACTATATTTTTCAAAATACGAAAACTACGAAGATACAAAAGTAAAAAAGGGAACAGAGTGGAAAAATAACTCAGAGTGGAGTATAAATGTTTTGCCTGAAAATATAAATAAGGATTGATTTTTTAAATAAAGTATGTTATATATTATACATAGGGAGGTGTATATATGGAGTTTCTAGAGGATTTATTTGGAGATTTAGTTGAAGGAAAGAAAAAACACAAAAACAAACATGGTGATAAAAGTGAAAACCAATATGGTAAGCACGACGATGATGATTTTCATGACAATCGAAATATGGATAAAAGAAAATATGATGTGAGAGAAGAACAAGGTTCGAAAGTTTGTACGAATTGCTCGGCAAAAATTGTACATGATGCAAAGTTTTGTGGGAGATGTGGAACTAAGGTGAACGAAGCAAGACATTGTACAGATTGTGGCACTAAAATGCAAGCAGATGCTTCTTTTTGTCAGAACTGTGGGAAAAAGAATTAATTTTTAAGTAAATATACTCCTGTCAAAATATTATATATACTAATATATTGACAGGGGTATATTTATTGTAAAAAAATGAAGAATAGTAATTGAATAAAATAAAAAATATGATATAATTGTGTAGTAATTAGCACATAATTTCTAATAACTACACGGAGGTTTTACAATGAGGATGTATGATATAATACAAAAAAAGAGAGATGGGTATGAATTAAGTGATGATGAAATAAAATATGTAGTGGATGGATATACAAAAGGTAATATTCCAGATTATCAAATGTCAGCCTTTCTCATGGCTATATATTTTATGAAAATGAATTCAAGCGAGACTACATGTTTGACAATGGCTATGGCGAGTAGTGGAGACATTCTTGATTTATCTTGTATTGAGGGTGTAAAAGTTGATAAACATAGTAGCGGCGGGGTTGGAGATAAGACTACTTTGATAGTAGCACCACTAGTTGCTGCCTGTGGATTGCCTGTTGCAAAGATGTCTGGCAGGGGACTAGGGCACACGGGGGGAACTATAGATAAGCTAGAGTCAATTCCAGGTTTTAATGTGAAGCTTGATTTTGATAAGTTTATAGAAAATGTAAATAAATATAAGATAGCTCTTGTTTCACAAACAGCAAATATGACACCTGCAGATAAAAAAATATATGCACTTAGGGATGTAACTGCAACCATAGATAATATTTCACTTATAGCAAGCAGTATAATGGGCAAAAAAATTGCAGCAGGTGCGGACGCTATAGTCCTCGATGTAAAGGTAGGAAGCGGAGCATTTATGAAAAATCTTGATGATGCAATTTGTTTAGCAAATGAAATGGTGCAAATAGGTACTAGGTTAGGGCGTAATACAATAGCAGTACTGTCAGATATGGATCAGCCACTAGGCGTATCCGTGGGTAATACTCTAGAGGTTATTGAGGCTATTGAGACACTGAAAGGAAAAGGACCAAAGGACCTGGAAAGCTTGTGTATAGAACTCGCGGCATATATGGTTTTTGCTGCTAAAATGAAATCTACAGTTGCAGATGCTCGTAATTTAGTTGTTCAAAAGCTTGAAAACGGTGAGGGACTACAAAAACTAAAGGAATTGGTATCAGCCCAAGGTGGGGATGTAAGTTTTGTAGAAAACCCAGAAAAATTTGAAATTGCAAACATAAAGAAAGAAGTAAGGCTAGATAACATAGGTTATGTACATAAAATGGATACAGAGGCTATAGGTAAGGCCGCAATGATCCTTGGTGCAGGTCGTGAAACAAAAGATAGTATAATAGACCTTTCAGTAGGACTAATGATACATAAGAAGACAGGGAATCTAATCTTACGAGATGAACTGGTAGTTACGATATATGGTAATGATGATGAAAAAATAAAGAAGGCTGAGGAAATAATAAAGAATGCTTATACTATAGGTAACGTGGAAAAATATAAAGAAAAACTGATAAAAGCCATTGTGACAAAAACTGAAGTGTTAAGGTATTAGATAATTTTGAAGGAGGAATATTATATGGATTTAATTATAAAAGCAATTATACTTGGGATAGTAGAGGGGATTACGGAGTTTTTACCAGTTTCATCTACAGGACATCTTATTTTGTTTGGACATTTTCTAGGATTTAACGAAGGTAGTTTTAAAATATTATTTTATGTTGTTATACAACTTGGAGCTATACTTGCGGTAGTTTTTTACTATAGAAAGAGAATATGGGAGTCCCTTAAAAATATAAGAGTAGGACAGTGGGGGTTTAAGTTGTGGCTTATAATACTTATAGCTTTTATACCTTCTGCTATGCTCGGATTCTTATTTAATGATTACATAGATGAGTATCTTTTTTCACCACTTACTGTATCTATAGCCTTAATTGTTGGTGCAATACTGATGATTATAATAGAAAAAAAATTTGCAAATAGAGATTCAGAAGATATAACGGATATAAGTAAAAGAAAGTCATTGATTATAGGTTTTGCACAGTGTATGGCACTTATCCCAGGGATGTCGAGGTCAGCTTCAACAATAATGGGTGGAATGATAGTCGGTTTGTCGGTTAAAGTTGCAGCTGAATTCTCATTCTTTCTTGCTATACCTACTATGTTTGCTGCTACGGGATACTCGTTACTAAAAGGATTTGCTGCTATGAGTACAACAGAGTGGGTTGCACTAGCAGTGGGGTTTATTACATCGTTCATAGTAGCTTTTATAGTTATAGGAAAATTTCTTGAATTCCTTACTAAAAATTCACTAAAGGTTTTTGCACATTATAGGTTAGTAGTAGGATTTATAATGCTTATATTAATTGCGTTTGAAGTTGTGAAATTGGTATAGCAAGGAGAAATATTAAACAAATGGATAAAAAAGTAAGAAAATTTTATAAAATATAGTAATAAATTTCAAAAAACGCATATTATACTCAATTTTTTGGGTAAAAGATGCATTTTTTTTTATAAGAAAACCAATACTATAATTGGAATAAGTAAGTATTTCTGATAGCATATATCAAAAATAGAATATTAAAATAAAAATAAATAGGAGGAAAAATATGAAAGCAACAGGAATAGTAAGAAGAATAGATGATTTGGGTAGAGTTGTTATTCCAAAAGAAATAAGAAGGACCTTGAAAATCCGTGAGGGAGATCCACTGGAGATTTTTACGCAAAAAGATGGAGAAATAATCTTCAAAAAATATTCTCCGATTGGAGAACTTGGAAATTTTGCAAAAGAATATGCAGAGGCTCTTTCACAAGTTTCTGGACATATTACATGTATAGCTGATAAAGATCAATTAATAGCTGTATCAGGTGGATCAAAGAGGGAACTACTTAAGAAAGAAATAAGTGAACAATTAGAAAGAACAATTGATGATAGAACTGTAGTACTTGCAAATAAAAATGATACTCATTATATACCTGTACTTATGAATGAGGGGGACAATAGGTATAATTCGCAGCTTATAGTACCAATAATAAGTGAAGGGGATGCTATAGGTGCAGTAATTTTTTTATCAGAAGATAGCAAAACCAAAATGGGTGAAGTAGAAGAAAAATTAGCACAATCTGCAGCTGGATTCTTAGGAAAACAAATGGAACAGTAATAAACTAAGTAGCTAATAATGGCAAAAATAGAAAAAAATGAATAAAACAGGATGGTTTTTACGAAAAATACAAAAAAACTAAAAAAAAATGAATAAATTAATAATTAATGCTTGACAAATCAGCCAAATAAAGGTATAAATAGTTAAAGATAGTATCCCAACTATCCTGTGTTTAATAAAAGTCAATTTAAATGCAAGGAGGATTTTCCAAATGAACAAATCAGAATTAATTACAGCTATGGCTGAAAATTCAGGCTTAACAAAAAAAGTTGCAGAACAAGCTTTAAAATCTTTCCAAGATGTGGTTGCAAAAGAACTTTCTACGGGAAGTAAAATTCAATTAGTAGGTTTCGGAACTTTCGAAACTAGCTCAAGAACAGCTAGAACAGGAAGAAATCCTCAAACAGGAAAAACTATGCAAATACCTGCGTCTACAGTACCAAAATTTAAACCAGGAAAAGCATTAAAAGATTCTGTAAACCAATAATAAAAAAAATCTGCACTTACGTGTAGATTTTTTTTTACAAAATAAAAAAGGAGAGAAATTATGCGGTTAGATAAATATTTAAAGGTTTCACGTATTATAAAAAGAAGAACACTTGCTAAAGATTTTTGTGATGCTAATAGAGTAAAAATAAATGAGAGAGACGTAAGGGCTAGTTATGAAGTAAAATTAGGAGACATAATTCAAATTAATTTTGGGAATTCGCAACTAAAAGCAGAAATAACGGAAATAAGGGAATATGTACGAAAAGAAGATTCAAAAGAAATGTATAAGCTTATAACTGAGTAAAACTCAATTTCAGGAATGAAATTGAGTTTTTTTAAATAGAATGATAGTAAGTAACTGATTTTTAAACCGGAGGTTTTAATATGGTTATTAATGAAAAAAAGGAATTCGCAGGGAAACATAGTATAAGTATAGAAAACAGACAGAAGTTTTCTGCAAATGGTATAGTAGAAGTGATTACTTTTGAGGAGAAAAATATTGTAATAGATACAAAACAAGGTAGACTGATAATAAAAGGTAATAATCTGCATATTGATAAGTTGAATCTTGAAACATCTGACATAGAACTTGCTGGACAGATTAATAGTTTGAATTATGATTCAAGTAGTGAAAAGAGGAAAAAGGGATTAATTCAAAGCTTATTTAAGTAGGGTGATATTGTGATATTATCAATTAATTCAGAATTAAATGTGTTTTTACTTGTATTATGTGTAGGTTTTTTTCTTGGGATAATATATGATCTTATTAGAATAGTTAGAAGAGTATATAAACACAATATTTTTGCAATAAACATAGAAGATTCTATATTTTGGATAGTAACAATTTTTATACTATTTGAGTTTTTAAAATATAAGAACTCAGGAGAGTTTAGAGGATTTATTTTAATAGGGTGTATTATAGGAGTAATTTTATATTTTTATTTACTCAGTAATGTTTTATCAAAAATGGGAGTTGCATTTTTAAAATATATTGATTGTTTAATACAAAAAGTATTTAAACTATTAAATTTCATAAACTTTTTTTCAAAAATCCCTTTACTTTCGGAGAAAATAAGGGTATTATATAATAAAAAAATTATGAAATAAAGGTGATAGTTATGTATACTAAGAAAAAGCAAATAATATTTATAATGGTAATAATAATAGCTGTTATTTTATCGATAAAGCTATATGAAATTAGTGTTGTAAACATACAAATGAATGATAAGATTAATACATATGATAAAGAACTAAAAAAATTTAAATCTGAACTTAAAGAAACAGTGGATAAAAAAAATTATTATAAATCAGATGAGTATATAGAAAAAATAGCAAGAGAGCAAGAAAATTTAGTAAAGAAAAATGATATTATTTTTGTCACAGAGAATTAAATAATCACCACGTTTTTACAAATTATGCCAATTTGATTTTATATAATAACATACATATGTATGTTATTTTTTTGTCTAAAAGGAAAGTTATCACTCGCATGTTTATCATGTGTTTTCTCCGCATTTTATTGCAGGGAAGAACTAAAACTACAAAGGAGAAAATTTATGGATGTTTTATTAAAAAATTATTTTGAAAAGATGAATATAAGTAAGAAAAAACTAAAAAATCTATTCCTTTATTTTATACAATACATTTTTGCAGGTGTTGGAATATTAAGTTGGTCTTATCCTTTCGGATTTATATTTTACGTATTTGGAGCAGAATTTTTGAATAAATTATTTTTAAAGATATTAATAATAGCTAGTTTGGTAGGTAAAGTAAGTAATTATCAAATACTTGAATATGTTGTTGTCTTATATTTATATGATAAAATAAAAGATTGTACGAATAGTGTGCCTAAAAAAGCTGCTATACTTTCAGCAATAAATTTTATTCTCGATTTAACTATGCTTTATTTTGATAAATCATTTTTTACGTATAATATAATGTTGACAGTACTTGAGAGTATAGCAATATTTAGTTTGATATGCATATCAGATAAATTTTTCAAGATTACATTAGGAAGGCAAAAAAGAACAAATATAAATAATGAAGAAGTTGTAAGCTTATTATTTCTTATTACCATTATGTTTGCTGGTTTTGGCAATATTAACTTTAGTGGATTAAGTTTATTGTTTATAGTGGGTTATATTTTTGTATTACTTATGGGATACAGTGGTGGTATGTTGCATGGTGCTTTGGCGGGGTGTGTTGTGAGTGCAGCAATAGTGATTTCAGGAAATGATTATTCAGAATATCATTTATTAATTCCTATTGTAGGCATGATTACAGGAATGTTCAAAACATTGGGTAAGACTGCAATGAGTCTAATATTTTGTGTATTATCTATATTTATTTATATGTTAAATTCAGCATTTATTATAGACGTATTAGACTTTACTAAAAACTTGCTGATTGCTGTTTTAGTATTTAATATTTTGCCCGTAAATATAAGTAAGGGATTAGAAAAAATCTTTAGGATAAATGGGGCAGCACAAATAGACAAAGAAATGAGCAAGGTAAAATCTGAAGTAGCTATTAAATTAGAAAATTATGCAGAATCATTTTTACAGTTGGCGAGTTTATATGAACAAGTACTAGTTGATAAAAAAAACATAAATAAGAATGATGCAGAAAAAATATTTAATATGTTAATAAAAAAGGTCTGTACCAATTGTGAATGTTTTAATAAATGCTGGCAGGCAAACTTTTATACCACAAGTAGAAATTTATATGAAATAATGAATGAAATGGAGAAAGGTAGTGCCTTAAAAAATATTCTGACAACTGAAGGGTCAGAATCATGGTGTTTGAATGAAAAGGTTTTACTAGAAAATATAACGGAATTATTTGAATTTTATAAGTCAAATATATATCTATCTAATAAAATACAAAAAAACAAAAAACTACTTTCGGGTCAGCTTTATGAGATAGCTGATATGACTCAAAACATATGTAAAGAAGTACAAACAGGCAATGAAACCATTTATAATATAGAGGAAAATATAACATCTGCTTTAGAAAAATTGGAGATTGAAGTACAAGAAGTTTTAGTTATAATAAATGATGGTAAATATAAAATAGAGATTTTACTTGCGGAAAGTGTTAATGCAGTTGATTTTATAGTTAAGGAATTAGAATCTATATTAAAGAAAAATCTTAAAGTGCAATATTATAATAAAGAGAAAGATACGACCAAAATTGTATTGGTACAAAAGGAAGAATATAATGTTCTATTCGGTGCTGCTCAAAGTTCTAAAGGTAATAGCTTTGTATGTGGGGATAGTTATAAAAATATTGATTTGGAGGATGGAAACTACGTAATTGTGTTATCAGATGGGATGGGCTCAGGCACTAGTGCAGAGAGAGAGAGTAAACTAACAATAGAATTAATAGAAAAATTTATAAAACTAGGTTTTAGTAAGAATTTTATAATGCATGCTATAAATTCACTCTTAATTATGAATACTAAAGACGAGCTATATGCTACGCTAGATTTACTTATAATAGATAGGAATACAGGTAAAATGGAAATAATAAAGGTGGGATCCTTTCCTACGTTTATAAAAAAACAAAATGAAGTAGAAATAATAACTTCCGAATCTGCACCGATAGGAGTACTTGACGATTTAAATATAGAAATAATAGAAAAAACAGTATCAACTGAAGATATAATAGTAACTATGACAGATGGAGCAATTTCCGCGAATAGAAAAGCAGAAGAAATCAAACAATATATATCAGAAGTACTACAAAATTTATACAATAATAGCCCACAGGAAATTGCAGAATACATCATGTGTATGATAAAACAAAAGTATAAAGATGACGTAGATGATGATTTGACAATATTAGTGGGGAAGGTAGTAAAAAATTAAATACAAAAGTTAAATTTAAAGAGGAAGTGAGTATTATGCAAAAGCGCAAGGATTTAGTTTTTGAGGCACAGGTAATAATAGATAATTATGTAAGAAAAAAGCAGTTAGAAAAACTAACCGCGAGTTATGAATTTATGAAAAAGTATTCACAGATGAAAACAATAGAAAAGAGGAAAAAGGAGAGGAACCAAATATTAAATTTTGTATTAATTATATCTATAATGTTCTTCGTTAATATACTCATTTATCTAATATTTTCACTAAATTTCTTAAAATAAGTTCTTTGCTTATAAGATTTTTACTTATATATATATAACAATTATTTGACAGGGTGTCTTTTTTGAAAATCTGAATGTCAGTAGAAGTGACAAAGGTTTCAATAAAGCAACCTGTTTTTTTAATGTAAGAGTTGTTTTTGTTTGCTTGTATTCTCTTAGATGGCTCAAGGTATTTACCAACTGATTTATGTATGGCCTCATCTTTTTCTACGATGTAGTAATAATTTTGGTAATCACTAAAAAAGTGTAATAGTGTGTCAGCTTTGATATTTATCATTATCAAAATCTCAGTTGATAGGCTAGTCAACATTATTTTCCAAGTACCGTGCTGTATTATTAAAGACAAAGGTATAGGTGTAAATACAGTTAAAGTCACATTTAAATATGTATTATCGATATAGCAATTAGTAATATTGTCAGTTGTTAAATTCAAAATCGAAGAGATATAGTTTGTATAATCTATAATTTTTAGCAAGCCTAGCATACCATATAAATCTTCTTCATTATGAAGCAATAAATTTTTCTCTATTGTTTTATTTAAATTTTTTGTATAGAGTTTGTATTGTTCAATTAACTCACCACCAGAAAATTTGTCATTACGGTTAATACCTACAAATCTTTCTAATGTTTTTTGTTTTAAATTTTCTAAATTAAATAAATGTTTATATTTCTTAATAATTTTGTATAGATCAATACTTTTGAGTTTCTTAAGTTCTGTGGAGTTTACATTATATATAATAGACTTTTTTGATATATATGGTATATCAAATGTATCACCATTAAAATGTACAATATATTTAAAATCTTTACATAAATTGAAGAAGTTACTCAGTACCGAGACTTCATCTTTAAAATTATCTGCGAAAAACTGTGTAAAGGTCCAACTTCCTTTTAAGTTGTAAACACATCCTATAAGATATAAAGTAGACTTATCAGCAATAAACCCTGTGGTCTCTATGTCAAAAAGCAAAACATCGGTGTTGGTTACATCATATAAATACTTTGAGATGTCTAAATCTATATTTAAAGTTTTATTAATGATTTTCATGTGAATCAATCCTTTCGAGTTAGTTGAAGTTTCAGAAATAGATTAGTATTTAGTTCATTATACCTCAAAGTTTAATAAATGTCACCAAACAATATGCAAAATTCTATGTTTAGCTAAGTAACCTTTTTCGTGCTTGTCTCATATAATTATAGTGGGTAGATAAATTGGACGAACCTCTACCCTTCCCCCTCTTCTTGCCGGAATATATGGGGGACTTCAAAACATAAAACTTGTGTATAGGAGGTGATATGATGTCAAGATGTAGAAAATGTGGATGCGGATGTTGCGATTGCGATTGGGACTGCTTTAAAGATAAACGATTCTGTCATAATCAACATTGTTTTCATAATAGAAATGAAAATGAAAACGAAAACGAGAACGAAAATTACAATGAAAATGACAATGAAAACGAAAATGAAAACAAAAATGAAATTGATAACGAGAATGAGAATGAGAATGAGAACGAAAGCGAAAATAAAACTAAAAATATTATAAGAAACACAAATGTAAATAAGCCAATAGCATTCTTAAATACTGGAACTTTTGTAGCAGTTGCAGTTGAAGATGTACTTAATAATTTATTAAGTGAATTAGCAGATGGTAATGGAAGTACTTTGTATTTAACAAATGGTGAAAAAACAGTTGCAACATTTAGAATTGAAAGACCATAGTAACCGACTAATGATATAACTATACATAAAAAATGTTTGCCAGCGCAAACATTTTTTATTCCTATACTTGAATGATGTAAAATATAGATTTTATGATAAGTAAGTATATTTTAATGGAAAGGAGATATATATATATGCCAGATGGAATGGATATAGTACAAAGAGATGGTTATGATGGCTTTGATGGATTTGGTCGAAGAAGAGGTTGCCAAGGTTTCTTTCAACGTGGTTTTAGACAAGGATTTAGACAAGGTTGTAGAAGCTGTAGCCGTCGTATGTACTAATTAAAAAGTGAATAAAATTTTAAAAACTATACTCCTAAAAGTATGGTTCATCTAAAAACAATAAAAAACAAGCAAAAATGCTTGTTTTTTATTGTTTAATAGTGTAAAATTGGGAATATAAATGTTGGAAATCGTAGCGAGAGGTTTTTTCTACCGAAAGTGGATTAGGTGAAGTATAGAAATGAAATAAAAAGAGGAGGAAGTACTAATGGATACGAAAGAAAAATTTAGAAGTGTTTTGGAAGAGTATAAGAAGACTTTAAAAAATTATGAGGAAGTAATTAGCGAGTTTGAGAAGGACGATAATGTTAGGGAAAATGAGCATCTAAAGAAAGAGTTAGGAAAGTATAAAGAACAATTTAATAGTATGAAAGAAGATTATGATAAAATTAAGAAAAGTAATGCAGAGCTTAGAATGATGCTTCATGAGCAAATGATAAGTGAAAAGATAGACATACTAAATGCCTCTCGTGAGAAGATGGCGATATACTTTAAGAATAATGCTGCTGCTGCAGATAATAGACTATCAGAGTTAGAAAAAGCAGTAAAAGACAAGTATGCTGAAGTAAATAACTTTATACAGAGTAGGGAAGCAGATATAGATGAAAAATTTAAATTAAGAATTAATAATATATACGATGAGGCAAAAGAAAAAATAAGAGAGATAAGGGAAAAAGCTAAGAATGACTTTAGTATGCAGCAAAATGTATATGATGAAACATCTGAAAACCTGAGAAATGAAGAGATAGATAAAGAAGCAATGAAACGAAAAATTAGAAATAATAATATCGAGATGAAAATAGGACTAAACATAGTAAATAAGATAGGTATTATACTTATATTACTTAGTATTGCATCTGGATTTACATATGTTCATAAGAACTGGTTAGACAACTATGGTAAGGGTACAGTAGCATTCCTTATAGGGATATTATTCCTGGGAGTGGGGGAGTTTTTCTATAGAAAGAATAAAAAAGTATTTGCTACTGGATTATTAGGTGGTGGAGTAGCCATACTTTACTATAGCATTTTCTATAGTTATTTTGGACTGAGGATTGTAGATTTAAATATGGCATTTGTGCTATCGCTACTTGTAACAGCCATTACTACGATATTATCACTTAGATATAATTCAAAGGTTATCTGTGGAATGGCGCTCGTTGGCGGTTATTTCCCATTTGTATCATATGTTTCCCAATTTAGCTTAAATGAGCAAGGCGCTTATATTTCTATGGGATATTTGTTTATATTAAACATTACAATAATAGCAATATCATTATATAAAAGATGGTCGGGTGTCAAATATATAAGCTTTTTGTTAAATGTACCAAGTATGCTGTATCTAATGAATATAGTTGATGATGTCACTGTAAATATGGTATATGCCACTTTAACGTTCGGAATGTACGCTTTTATAACAGTTGGTTATGCCATAAAGAATGAAGTAGAGTTTGAAAAGTACGATATAATATTATTAGGATTAAATACAACTATAAGTTCACTAGCAATATATAATATATTTGAAAAACAAGGCTTCACAGACTTTAGAGGGGCACTAGCTATAATATTCTGTATTATATACATATATTTAGCTAAATTAGTATCTGATAGAGTAAAGACAGATAAATATGTAAGTGGGTTATTCTATCTTACGGCACTCACTTTTGCTGTTTTAGTTATACCTTTCCAATTTGGGCTTGCATGGGTAACTCTAGGATGGACGATAGAGGCGGTTGTAATAACTTTGTATGGTTTAAGGCGTGGATTACCATACGTAGAAAGAGCAGGAGGGGTAATACTTGCGATATGCTCTGTAAACTTTGTAGTATCTGAAGCTTTTAGAGAAATGTCAGGGTATAATATAAACCTTTTTGAGCTTAAGTACACAGCATATGTGGTGAGCCTGCTAGTATTACTTATAGTATATATTAGATCAGGAGAATTTTTGAACAAGTTCTCAAATAGGGGTAAAATGTTGTACAATATTAAATGTTTTACTGTTATTAATACATGGTTTTATGCTATCTACATTTCGAGTAGATTATACTCGTTTTATTTTGAAAATGCAGTAACTAGTGTTTTAAATCATGGTTATAATGAATTATTTGAAACATTAATTTTTATTCTTGCGACGATTATGATAGGTAAATGCTTTGAATTAACTAATAAAGATAAAGAAGATAAATTCCTAAATGTATTTAATCCCATACTTTATATATTATCTGCTTTGACATTGATGCTGACAGTATCGTCTAAAAATGTGTTAACATACCCAATATATGGGAACAATAGTGGCGTCGAGTATTATGGATTACTTGTATTAATAGCTGCAAGTATAATTACATTCATAGTAGTAAAGGATGTTGTTAAAAGTATTGTGATAGCGAATGGCTTTAACTTTGAGCTATATCCACTAATAATAAATATATATTTACTTTATATAGTAACATCTTTTATAACATACCAATTGGGATTAGGAGATATAAGTTTCTTGGTGAGTCTATTATTCTTAGTAGCAGCATTCATATACATAATAATGGGGTTCAAGAAGAATTATGTGTATCTAAGAAGATTTGGACTAGGAATGTCACTATTTGCAGTTGCAAAACTAGCGTTTTACGACTTGACATTCTTAGAAATAGGCTGGAAGATTATTGCTTACTTTATATTTGGTATAATTACGATACTCATTTCGTTATTCTATCAAAACTTGCGAAGTAGTATGGAAAATAAGTTCTAATAGGGAGGTACATAATGAAGAAATATAATTACATTAGTATACTATTTTGCATTCTTATGTTACTCTGTCTTACTGCAAAAATAGATGCGGCTGACTTAAATGACTGGTATGCTCAGAGGGATATAAAGCTGAGTGGGGATAACGGATACAAGTATATATGGCTTGATGAGGATGTTTATAGATATGCAAAAGTAAATCTTAATGACATTAGAATAAAAGACGTTAGCGAGAACTTTGTACCACATTTTATAGAAAATATATATACACAAATAGAAGGAACGACAGAGCTTTTTAATCTGAATTTAATAGATACAAAGAGGATGAAAGATAAAGAATCTTTTGATTTTGAGGTTAAGAGAAATGATATAAATAAAGACGTAACCATAAACTATATGGATCTAAACATAGGAGGGCAGGATTACGTAAAGGAAGTAGATATATATGGTAGTTATGACGGACTTTTGTGGGAGTATGTAGCTAAAGATAAAATATATAACATAGAAAATATTAATAAAACAAATATATATCTTAGTGGTGTAAAGAAATATAATTTTTATAGATTTGAATTACTTAATAATATTGAAAATGTAAAAATAAATAGCATAATAGGCTATAAAAATGATAGTAATGTTTATACGAACCAATATTATAAGCAAAAGGATATTGAGTTTACCACAGAGAATAAGGATAATAGTACGTATGTATATATAAATAATGTAGATAGGCTACATATACATAAAATAAAGCTAGAAACAGCTGATACATTCAGAAGAAACTATGAAATTCGCCTAGATAATGGAGAATACTCAGAGTATGCAGGGGAAATCTATAATTTAAATCTTAAAAACGTGAAGATGGAAAATACTGAAATAAATTTACCAAATGAAACTAATAGTAAAGATATAGTAATGAAGATAAATAATGGTGATGATATCGAGCTTAATATTAGTAAGATGATTATAACATATAGTGTAGATAGGGTAGTATTTAAGGCGGAGAAAGATTCAGGATATAAGCTTATTTATAGTAATGAAAACGCTTCAAAGCCTGCATATGATATAGAGAAGTATAAAACATATGTGGTAAATGAAAAAATGGACGAGTGTGTATTAGGAGGGCTTATCTTAAAAGAAGATAGTCAGGTAGAAGTAAAAAAAGATAATACAAAATTATACAAAACAATTTTCAATACGTTGATGATTATAATAAGCATTGGGTTGATTGTATATATAGGTATGAAACTGAAAAAAAAATAAGTTGAGAGTGTAATAGAGAGTGTAATACAAATTTAGAAAATAAAAGACACTCTCAAAGACACCTCTAACTTCAGAATTTCTTTGTTATTACCTACTCGTTTATATTGATTTTAAAAGTCAAATCAGAGTTCTTCAACAGTTCATTTGACTTTGTATTATATTGTTTAAAATACAGATAATGTTCTCCATCTTTCTTTGTTTTAAATGCCCATGTTCGTTGTGTTTCATCATAACTTAAAAAGTCATAATTTACATTTTCAAAGGCTTCATCATCATCCATTTCATACATCCATTTAAAATTAGGATCAGACTCAGTGAGAGTTATAGCAAAAGTATCACCAATTTTTACATTAGCCTCCAGATTATGCATTGTTAATATAACTTTTGGTATTCCATTGTCCTCAAGCATAGCCTTTACATTTTCATCATTTGAAACAAAGCTAGAAATAATGTCACTTTGTCCATCTTTAGGAGCATTTTGTTCGATAGAAGCTTCAAATGCCCAACTGATAATAAATCCAGCTAAAAGCCATGCTCCGAAATTTATCAGTTTATTCATATAACCATCTCCTTATAAAATATTAACTATTTATAATTATATCATATATTAAACTCTATATCAATCATAAAAGCTGATTTAAAAACTTGACATATTTTATATAAAAATGTATAATCAGTTAGTAAAAAGGTGGGTGGCTATGTTGAAAAAGGGTACTATAAGAAATTTTCTTATTTCATCGATATTTTTTGGATTTGTAGTTGGTATTATATTTCCTTATTATTCAGTGTTATTTACTAATTATAAAGATCCAAGTCTAGAATTACCATTTGCTATATCTTGTTGCGTTGCAGGTATTAGTATAGGGATTATGTCTTATGCAATTGCAAATTTTACAATAATAAAGTCTGTAAAAAGATTAATTCTCAAAAGGCGATTATAGAAATACATAATGTTAATAAAATAGTTTTAGATTCAGTTAACAATTTATCAGAAAACTCTAAAGAAATGTTAGAATTTATAAATGCTAAAATTATTAAGGATTATGATAATTTTGTAAGTACAGGTGAACAGTATAATGAAGATGCAAAAGAGTTTAATGAAGTTATGATTGAATTTACTTCTACCACAGCAGAGCTAGCTAATTCTATAAACACGATTTTAAAATTTATGCAAGTAATCTCAAAGGAAAATGAAGAAGTTGTTTTATCAACGGACAATATAAATAAAAAAATCAGTGTTGTTTCGAATAAATCAGGATACATAAACAATCAAGCAGAAAAGATTATGGCTAGCGCTAATAATCTTGCAAACGCGGTTGATGTTTTTAAAATATAATAGTCCAGTAGATATTACTTTATCTGATGGACTATTATATTTTAAAACTTGAAAAGTATTGATAAAATGTAAAATAAGTGTATAATAAATTCATAAAAGTTGTTGAAACGAAAAAGGGGAGATATTATGGAAAATTTGATAATTGGAGTATTAACACTGTTTTTATTAGGAATATATTTTGTGTTAGTATACAATGGAATAATTACACTAGCAAATAAAGTCAATGAAGCTTTTTCTACTATAGAGGTTTATCTAAAAAAAAGGTATGACCTAATACCCAAACTAGTTGATGCTGTGGATGCATATATACTTCACGAAAAGCAGACTTTGAATTTAATAACTGAAACAAGGAATGCATCTATTATAGCCAATAAGCAAAGTAGTATAATAGAACTTAATAACAAACTTTCGAAGAATATAGAGGAACTTATGATTCTGGTTGAGTCTTATCCAAGTTTAAAAGCAAATCAAAATTTCATAGATTTGCAAGCCCAACTTGTTGAAATAGAAGAAAATATTGCAGATGCTAGAAAATATTACAATGGGTCTGTTAGAATGTATAATAATTATATTTGCATATTTCCTAACGTAATAATTGCTAATATTTTAGGAAAAAAGCAAAAAAATTTTTTTGAAATAAATAATGAGGAAAAGCAAAATATTATTATAAAGTAATTTTATTTGGAGGTGTTTTGAATTTGAGTAATAAATATAAACGTTTATTGATGTTTACAGTCTTTTTATTATTTATTGCTACTTTGCATTCATATGCAGATGAGTATTATGATATTGATAATTATGAAGTTAAAATTGATATTTCTGAAAAAAATGTATATGATGTAACTGAAAAAATTCAAGTATCATTTAAACAGGATAGACATGGGATGTTTAGAAAGATACCAGAAAAGTATTATAAGTATGCACATAAAATATCTAATATAAGGGTTACCGATGAAATGGGTATAGATTATAAAACGAATGTATACAACGAAAATGGGTATAAGATAATAAAGATTGGATCGTCTGAAATATTTGTCAATGGACTTAAAACCTATTTTATCCATTATAATTACGATATGGGAGAAGATGATGATAGTAGTAAAGATGAGATATATTGGAATGTGATTGGTACAGAGTGGAATTGTAATATACATAACGCCAAGTTCAATATAGAGCTTCCTAAGTCTTTTGATTATTCAAAGGTAAACTTTACATCAGGTTATGAAGGTAGTCGTGATAATACTAACATATCGTGGATCACAAAAGAAAATGATATATATGGGTTTATAAAAGCTCCACTATCTTCATATCAAGCACTTACAATAGCAATACCTTTACCAGAAGGATATTTTGTTAACGTATCAAAAAAGCCAATTAACTACTTTTTTTATATTAGTATTATGTTAATAGGTATTACTACGGTTTTTTATTTAATGCTATTTGTTAAGTATAAATGGGCAAAATCTAAAATTGTTAAAACGGTAACATTTAAACCGCCATTCGATTTAAGTCCGTCTGATATGTATTATTTAAATAATAATCGAATTATAAGTCCTAAATTTTTGGGGTGGCTCATAATATATTGGGCTAGCAAAGGCTTTTTGAAAATTAGTGATTATAAAGATAGTAAAAAAAATATAAAGTTAACAAGACTAAGAACGGATGTAACAATGAATTATAAATTTGAAAATACTTTATTTTCTAAAATATTTTCATATGGAAATGAAGCAGGGGAATTGAGTATTTCTAAATTGAAAAAGGCTTCTTTTACTAAGATGGTTGATTTAACCAAAAAGAATATGTGTAAACAAGTGGACGCTAAATATCCTATATATAATCTTAATTTTGATAAGCAAAAAATTATATTAGTAATACTTTCATGTATAACGCTATTTGTTAGTAATGCAAGTATTATTTTTCAAAGCATCAATGATTTGATAATTTCGAGTTTGTCATCTGTACCTGTAACAGGACTGTTTATAGCAATGTATGTTTTATTATTTACAAAGTATAATAAAAATACTCCTTTTGTGATTAGACTTGTTTTTGGCATATTTTATTGTGGCATGTTCTTATTTGGAATTTTAATAATCATTACTGATGGAAATATTTCTAGTATGTGTAGTGATTATAATATAGCACTTTTTGCTGGTGCATTTGGTTTAGCAGCTTTAAGTTTGTATTTTATGCCTAATGCGTTTATTACAAATGAGCTAGGAAATAAAGTTTTGGGTGAGATTTATGGATTTAAAGAGTTTCTAGTAACAGCAGAGAAGGATGAGCTAGAAAAACTTTTAGATGAAAATCCAACATACTTCTTTGATATTCTGCCATATGCAATAGCGTTAGGTGTTACAAAAAAATGGAGTAGAAAGTTTAAGGATTTAGACTTGCAAAATCCAGATTGGTATTCTTCAGATGATTATGATTCTAATTCAGAAGCATTTATATATGATATATGTAAGGCAACATCAGTAATATCAAAAGCAACAACTCCAATTTATAACTCAAGTTCAGGAAACTCAGGCAGCGGCTTTTCGTCTTCAAGCGGTGGCTCATCTGGCGGTGGAGGCGGAGGCGGAGGCGGTGAATCTTGGTAAGCAGATATAATGTGATAACTAGAAACAGAACAAACAATAGCGGTAGAAAACACACTAAAATTGCAAACATAATACCAATATGAATCATTAAAGTCAATGCAGTTGGTTAGTTTTTAGTTAGTAAGAAAAGTTTATATACATTGAATATTATGTTAATTTCGGGAAGTATATATAAAGACACATATATATATTGAGGAGGTGACATATGAAAAAGATTATTCCGAATATTAACTTTAACAATTGTAGAGAAGCATTAGAGTATTACAAGACAATATTTGGTGGAGAAGTAAAAAACCTTCAAGAATCAGATAATACGCCTGGGTTTGAGGGACAGGAGGGAAAAATAGTACATGTAGAACTTCATATTAATAATGAATGTATATTATATCTTGTGGATATATTCAGTGAAAGAGCAGAAAGTGGTAATATGGACTTGATACTTGAACTCGAAAGTGAAGAAGAAATAAACAAACTATATGAAGCTTTGAGTAAAGATGGAACTATAAAGTTTGAGTTACAAAAGACATTTTGGGGAGCGTATCACGCAATAGTAACTGATCGCTTTGGAGTTACATGGGGATTGAATTACATGTTACATTAGGTAAAACAAAATATAAGGTACTAGACTTGAATGATTCTGCTGTAAGAATGTTCAAGTCTTTTTACAAGTATAATGTGTAAAATCAAATATAAGGAGCGGAATTACTATGAATGAAGTTGAAAATAATGAAGAGAAAATTTATTTGGCTAATGTTTGTGATAAGATAACTATCGAGATAGGTGAAAAAAGTAATATAGTAAAAACCATGGAAAATGGGATTATAGAACTTAAAAGGTATATGTGGAATAACCAAAGAGAATTTGATAATGTTGAAAAGATTGCTCTTGACTATATTCACGAAGAAGAAATAAATACAGCAGAGCTTGAACTAAAAAGGCTCGAAATATTAAACAGAATAAAAGAATCACCTTATTTTGGTAGAATTGACTTTGAAGATGAGGAATATAAGGATTTAATGAGTGTATATATAGGACTTACGAATGTAAAAGATGATGATGGTTTTGAAAGCTTGGTATATGACTGGAGGGCTCCTATTTCTAGCATGTATTATGAGTACGGAGTTGGGAAAGCAGGTTACTCAGCACCTATAGGGCAGATAAATGGAGAGATAAAACTAAAAAGGCAATATAAAATAGAAAATAGGAAAATAAAATACATTTTTGATAATGATTTAAATATAGATGATGAACTTTTAAAAGAGGCTTTAACAAAGAATACAAGTGAAAAAATGAGAAACATAGTAAACTCAATCCAAAAAGATCAGAATAGGATAATAAGAAATGAGTCAGATCGTATTCTAATAGTAGAGGGACCCGCTGGGAGTGGGAAAACATCCGTTGCACTACATAGAATCGCATATTTATTATATAAAGATAAAAAAACTATAAATTCGAGAAACATATTAATTTTTTCACCAAGCTATGTGTTTAGTAACTATATATCAAATGTCTTACCAGAACTTGGGGAAGAGAATGTTATGCAGACAACATTTAGTGAATATGCAAAAAGATTTTTGTCAGAATACTCAGAAGTAGAAAGTAACGTAGAGCAATTAGAAAAAATGCATGATGTAGAAGTAAATCGATATTTGAAAAATGGATGCATACAAATAAAGATGAATTCAAAGTTTAAAAGTATTTTGGATGAGTATATAAAAAAAGTAGAAAACAATGTAGAATTTAGAGATATATCTATAAAAAGGAATGTATTAATAACGAAAGAAGAATATATAAATTTATATACAAATATCTACAAAAATATTGAGCCTAAGAAAAGACTAGATAAAATCGTTGATAGAGCCTTTATGTTATATGATGATGGAACAAACGATGAAATGAAAGAGGGTAGAATAAGAGAATATTTACATGCAGAGATAAATAGTAATATAGATACAAAGCAATTATATATCGACTTTTATAAAGATGAGAATGTGAAGAAGGTAATAAAAGAAACTTTTAATATTGAAAATATAAATGATATCTGCGAGTTTACTATAAGTAGCTTAGAAGGAAGTGAAATAAGCTATGAAGATGCTATATGTTTACTTTATTTTAAAGGCAAAATAGAAGGCTTTTTTGAATCGGAAGAAATAAAGCATCTTATAATAGACGAGGCACAAGACTATAATGAAATGCAATATGAAATAATAAAAAATGTATTTAAAAAATCTAAAATAACAATACTTGGTGATGTAAATCAAGCCATTAACCCATATGTTTCGTACAAAGACTTTTCAAATGTCAAAGAAATTTGGGGTAATAAAACGACAAATATGTTAGAGCTAACTAATTGCTACAGATCAAGCTATGAGATAACAATGTTCACGAATGATTTGCTAAAAATAAAGAATGCAAATCCAATGAATAGAAATGAAGGACTACCAAAGATTATAAAAGGACCACCAAAGAAAGATATGTGGGAAATAATGAAAAAAGATGTATCAAACATGCTAGACAATAATTATAAGCAAATTGCAATTGTGTGTAAGTCCATAAAAGATTGCGATGAAATCTATCGGGTGATGAAGGAAAAGTTTGAAAATATAAATTGTATTAAAAAGGGAGAAGACATATACAAAAAAGGTATAGTAGTAATACCAGCATACCTAGCAAAAGGACTCGAGTTTGATGGAGTCTTGGTTTACTCGCCAAAAGGAAGCAGTTATGTAGATGAGAGGGATATAAAGCTGTTATATGTGGTATGTACTAGAGCGTTACATGAACTTAGAATATACAATGAAAGCAGTGATATAGGACTGCTTGAGAGGATAGATAAGGGATTATATGAGGGAAGTAATATTTAAAATGTTGATATATTAAGGAGGTTTGAGAGTAATGAAACGTATGTTATCAATAACTGATTAACTTAAGAGTAAGATATTATCATAACTTAATAGATAGCATATGGGAAGGTTTAAATTTAATGTATGAGTGAACTCAGTTTATTTATAAGTTTATGGGCAATATTATGTATGATAATTTGAGGACAGAAATTAAGAAACTTAGAATAGTGACACGGGATTTAGAAATATTGAAATATTATAAAGGTAGAAGAAAAGAATGAGGCCAGAATATACATAGCGATCATGACAAAATAAGGAAATTGTTTTAGGAAAAACACTGCTTTTGTAAGGATTTAGAACAAGGTATAGAAGAGTATAAAATCCTGTACAAAAGATATGCAGACCTAGCAAATGGAGTAGGGGTAAAGTACGCGGTAGCGGTGAGAGTGGTAGAGAGCTTTTATGAGGAGTACAAGGAAGCTTTGCTTGAACTTGCTAGATACTCGAAAGCTCCATTGTTTGTAGAATGCTTATCAGAGATGAAACACTACTGGGCTATCAAGCATGAGTTTCAATCTATAGACAGTATAAACGGCAATCAGCAATTATCAACAATTCAATTTGATGTAAAAGATGCTAAAATATACGGTATAAATTATGTAGATGAAAATGGTGAGAAACAAGGCTGCATAATATGCCATTCAAGTATAGGAAGTGTGGAAAGGTGGATGTACGCAGTACTTGAAGAAGCACTTAAGAAAGAAAAATCTGAACTACCTTTGTGGCTATCGCCAGTGCAAGTGAGAGTTATACCAGTAGCAAATGATAAACATTTGGAATTTTGCAAGAAACTGCATATGGAAGGCATTAGATATGATATAGATGACCGAGATGAGAGATTGGGTCGAAAAATAGCTAAGGCGAGTCAAGAATGGGTACCATATGTATTAGTAGTAGGAGATAACGAAATAGAATCAGGCAAATATAGTGTCGGGCTACGTGGAGAAGAAGATAAACGAGAGATGCAGATAGAGGAGCTCGTGGCTGAAGTGAAAGAAAAATGTGAAGGCATGCCGTATAGAAACATAGCGATGAGTAAGTATTTGAGTAAGAGACCTATATTTGTTGGGGCTGTGTGAAAGATTAAAAATTAAAAATGTAAAAAACTTGACAAATGGAACAATATGTAATCCCGTCTTTGACAGTTGAAGAATATAAAAAACTCTGTAAGCCTTATTATATAAGGAATTCAGAGTTTTTGTTTTTGAAAAATTTTGCGTGATATTTTTTATTTTTTAGTGTCTCTAAAAATTTTTTTCATATTTTTTTCACTAACTATCTGATAGTCTGTTCTAAAGCCTAAAGTCTCGTGAAGTGCATCAGTAAAGTCAGTTCTTGTATAGGTTGGAATATATCCTTCTCCATCGACCTTAAGGAAATTCATATCTTTAAGTCCCCTAATAATCTCTGGGCAAGTAAACTTCTCTTTTAGTTTCTTTTCAAGAAGTCTATATATCACGAGAGATATGAAACAAGTAGTAAAATGTGCAGCTATTCTGTCTTCGCGACTAAGATAAACTGGTCTTGATTTAAATTCACTCTTCATGATTCTAAAACACTCTTCGATTTCCCAACGACGACTATTAACTTTTATTATATCGGAAACACTAGACTCAAGATTAGTACACACTCCATAGAATCCATCAAAAGCAGCTTCCTTAGCAATTATATCTGTATGAATACAGTAAACTTCATTATCAGCTACCTCACCATCTTTAGTAATATTAGTCGTGTTAATAAACCTTTTGAAATCATTTTGTCTAGGTTTTCCAATCTTCTTAGGATTGCTATTAATCAACTTTTGAGCTCTTTCAATTTGGGAACTTCTTATAGTTCTTTGATAATCTCTGTACTTAATGGAGTAAGTAACAATAATTCTTTGTTCTAAGCCATCCTCTTTGATCCAACGTTCTTTGAAATAAATTTTATTTTTAGCAATTACTTTTTCCTTATCACTCATATTTTTTATTTCATTATCAAGTTTGGAGATGTCGTAGGTTTTTGTATCACCAGATAAACGCCAATCTAGGGGACTTAAAGCCCATTCTTTAAGAAAACTTTTTAACTTCTTAATGGATTGAGTAGTAATAAAAGCACGACCGCCCTGAGTATTAAACTTACGATTAGAAGTAGATGCAAGCCCGGCATCGGTGCAAACAACAAACTTAGAAAGTTCGAAATCAGAAACAATCTTCTTTTCAAGTGGAGTAAGGGTTACTTGTTCATTAGTATTACCAGGAGTAATACTAAAAGCAAGAGGAATACCATCGCCGTCCATAAAAAGTCCCATTTGAACAATAGGAGTAGGGCAATGCTCTTTAGAAGGACCGTATTGTTTATCACCATCTTCCTGTTCAATCTCAAAGAAAAAATTTGTACAATCATAGTAGAGAATGTTTGTATTTCTTTTAGAAACATCTAAACTATTTTGATATAAGGTAGACTGAATAAAATCATTTTCTTTTGCAATAAACTAAGACTTCTATAGATGTGTTGAAGATCAAACTTAGGCTGCTCAATAAAGCGCTTGGAAAGCTCATAGGTAGCAAGTTTAGAAGAAGGAAATATAACTCTACCATAAATCAATCTAGAAAGGATAGAATTAAGGTCAAATGTAAACTTGTATTTATAAGATATCTCGTTGCAAAGTTTATGTAAGCCTAGCTGATAATAAATTTTTTGAAGAAATAAATAACCTCCATTAAAAGAACGTTGATTGTTTTTATCAATAATCTTAGAAGGAGAACACTTTACAAGCACATCAAGTTTTTCTTCTTTTTCTTTTACATTCAATTCTTCTATATATTTTTTAGCCCATTCGATAGGATCTTCACCTTTTAATTTTTCTTTTAAATCTGAATATCTTCCGAGCTTTTCAACAGTTTTACTTTTTTCTTTTCCATCAACATAGTAACTCTTAACAACATAAAGTAATTTAACATTTTTAGACTCTACAATCTTTAATCTCATAGTAACGCCCCCCTAGTTACTATATATTATAACATATCCCGTGGTATCCCGCAAGTGTTTTCTGAAAAAATTGACAAAAAAATAACCTTTTTTCAAGGTTTGTGAGGATTTTATAATGGCACAAGTGTCAAAGACCCGAAATCAAGTAATTTTCACAAAATCACTTGACATATGTCATATTATGTAATATAATATGTAACAAAAATTGCGAGTGTACATAAGGCAAAGCTGAGCTGTACAGGCACGGGATGCTACACTGTTTGAATAAAAACTCAAACAAGGAGTCGTAGAAACAATCGATTCTTTGATTGAGTTTCTTTGCATACAGTAAAAGAGGAGTTTAGTATAATAAAAGGAGTGTGGAACACATGAATGTAATAGAGGTAAAGAATTTAAATAAGCAGTTTAAGTCTAAGGTAAAAGAAGAAGGATTTAAAGGGAGTATGAAGGCTATGTTTAAGCCGGAGTATAAAATAAAAGATGCAGTATCAGATATAAGTTTTAATGTCGAAGCTGGGGAGATGCTTGCTTTTATAGGGCCAAACGGTGCTGGTAAATCAACAACTATAAAAATGCTTACAGGTATTTTATTTCCTACTTCAGGAGATATAAATGTTTTAGGTCTTAATCCACAGAAAGATAGAAAGGAGCTTGCGTATAGGATAGGTATGGTTAATGGACAGAAGTCTCAGCTTTGGATGCACTTGCCTGCGATAGATAGTTACAAGCTTTTTGCGAGTATATATGATATAGAAGATAAGGAAGCTGATAAGCGTATAACAGAGCTTTCAGAAGTACTTAATCTAGGGGATATAATAAATCAGCCAGTAAGAACATTATCACTAGGTCAAAGAATGAGATGTGAGATAGCAGCAAGTCTTATACATAAGCCAGAAATAATATTTTTTGATGAACCTACTATAGGACTTGATCCAGTTGTAAAGCAGGAAATAAGGAAGTTTGTAAAGGAATTAAATAGAGAATTTAATACAACAGTATTTTTTACAAGCCATGACATAGGAGATATTGAAAAGCTTTGTAAGAGAGTAATTATAGTGAATAATGGACAGATAGTACTCAATGATTCTCTTAAAAATTTGAAATATAACTATTTAAATAAAAAGGTTATTGATATAAAATTTGATGAGGAAGTTTGTCTCGATAACGTTTGTGGCATAGAGATTATAAAAAAGAAGGGCTTCGATATAAAGATGGAAGTAAATACTAGAGAACAGAGTATAAAAAATATACTTGAATGCTTGCCACTTGAGAAGATTGTGGATATAAATATATCAGATATACCTCTTGAGGAAGTTATTGCAGAAATTTATGGGAAATGAGGTGCACAAAATGAAAAAGTATTTTAGAGTAATAAGGATGATGTTAATAAATAATTTACAATATATATGGGATATGGTACTAGGTTCCATTCATTTTGTACTTATAATATTTATTTTTGTGAATTTATGGCAGTATCTATATGGTTCAGGCAAAGCTATGATTTCAGGATACGATATAAGCCAGATGATCTGGTATTTAATAGTAACTGAGTTAATAACAATAGGAACGAGAACTGCCATAACGAGAGGTGGAATATCAGATGAAGTTAAGAGTGGAAGTATATCTTACATATTAAATAAACCTATAAATTATATTGGGTACCAGTTCTCGAACTTTGTTGGAGAAGTTATTGTTAAGCTGATATTTTATATTCCATTAAGTTTGATTGTAGGGTTTGTAATGATAGGAGAGTTAAAAAACTTCAACTTTACTTACATACCTTTTATGATAATTGTTATAGTACTCGGTATAATAGTAGACTTTTTCCTAAGAGTGGTGGTTGGACTACTTGCTTTTTGGGTTGAGGATACTAGCCCGTTTTTCTGGATGTACGGAAAGTTTTTACTTGTGTTTGGTGTTTTCTTTCCAGTAGAATTATTCCCTAAAGTAATTGCAGATATTGTAAAGGCTAGTCCTATAGCTGCCATAGTATATGGACCAGGAAAGATAGTAGTTGATTTTAGTTTTGAGACATTTTGGAGCATAATAGGTATTCAAATTATTTATCTAATATTATCTATAGCTCTTGCAGTTTTTGTCTATCAGAAAGGAGTGAAAAAATTAAATGTTAACGGTGGTTAAAAGTTATATAAAATTATTATACAAATATAAAGTTTTAAATATATCAGCAGCAATGGAATACAGAGTGAGCTTTATACTTCAAATAGTACTAATGATACTAAATAATGCAGCATTTCTTATAATATGGGGGGCATTATTTACAGTAAATAAAGATATTGGAGGCTATGGATTTAAAGATGTAATGCTACTTTGGGCAATATCAAGTAGTAGCTTTGGATTTTGTTATGTGCTGTTTGGAAATGGAAGAAAGTTGATGACGCTTATCATAAATGGTGAGCTAGATGTTTATTTGTTACAACCAAAGAATCTATTATTCAATATACTTGTATCAGGAACTAGCGTATCTGCGATAGGAGACTTTCTATATGGGTATATTATACTTATTATACTAGGTGCAGATATAAAATTGTGGGCAATATTTAGTCTATTTGTAGTAGTATCGGGTATTATTATGGCTATGTTCGGAATTATAGTTCATAGCTTATCATTTTATTTAAATAACATAAAAGAATTTATAAGCAATATTGAAATGTTTGTAATTTCATTCTCAATATATCCAGAGGGTATATTTGGAGGTTTTATAAGGATATTGTTATACACTGTAGTACCAGCAGGATTCATGGCATATATTCCAGTTAGTGTTATGAGGCATTTCGATATAGGATTATTATTGGTGGTTATTGCATTCGCTATATTTGAGACTATAATTGCGGTTACTATTTTTAACAAGGGGCTTAAGAGGTATGGGTCTGGTAATATGATTAATATGAGGGGATAGATGGGAGAATGTAATACTGGTATAGGAGTCACTCGTAAAGAGTGGCTTTTATACTTTTTAAGGATTTGGATGGTTAGTTTATAATTTTATTTGTAAAATATAAGTAAATATGATAAAATATTTTAAAAGAGAACGAGAAGTTGAGTCATATGAAGATAAACAGTGTACCTGCAAGGAAAGAAACATTGAATATAAGATTTATTTTAATCATCTAGGAATGGAGTGCGAGTGAAGGATGAAAGAAATTGAGGTATTGGTGCAAGTCTTTGATAACAAAATTATAAATGATGCGGCTGTAGTTTATTGTGAAGAGTCTAAAACTCCATATAAAATCCCAGTAATTTGGTGTAAAGATCAAGATTTTGAAACTGCGAGATAATCAATATAACTCAACTTTCATAAAGCTAAGGCTCAGAGTGAATCTTATAGAGAAAAACTTTAGATATGATATTGTAGATTCTGTACTAGATAATGACGGAAATAATCTATTAGATATAGTAAATAGATTAAGGGTTATTTCGGACTTGATCACAGACGGAGCGGATTTCATGGAGCTTGTAAACTTTGCAAATAGAATTTCAAATCTGATTTCTGATATTTCTACCGCACAAGTGGAAGAACGGCTTTTTGAAAATGAATTTGAGAGCAGATTATATGAAAAAATTAAAGATGAGGATATTAGTTTTAATGAAAGCTTGAGAGCGGGACTTTACAAGGATGTTATTAAATCCTTATTTACATTGATTAAGCCAGGAAATGAGTTTTTGGATAATGTAATGATTTTCGTAGAGGATGAAGCAGTTAAGATGAATAGATTGTCTATACTTGGAGACATAGCTAGGAAACTTGAATGAATTTGCGATTTTGGAAAAATAGTTGGAGATAATAAAGGGAACTGATATTCAAATTGGAATAATTAACTTAAGCAAGGAGTCATATAAACAAACGATTCTTTTGCTTGAGTTTTTTGTTTACATTAAACGAGAAGTTTGATATAATTTACAAAAGAAAGGAATTAAAGTATATTTGATGTTATATTGTAAAAAGGGAGGTTAAATAGTTGGATCATGTTGCTATTATGAATAAGAAAACGGATGATTATCTAAAATGGATAGTAAATGGGGAAAAGTCTGTTGAGTCAAGGTGGTACAAACATAAATATGCACCATGGGACAGGATAAACGAAGGAGATACAGTGTACTTTAAATATACTGGAGAAAAGGTTACAGTAGAAGCTACGGTAGAGAAAATAATTCAGTATGAAGACTTGAATGAAGATAATATAGAAGAAATATGGAACAGTTACGGAAAGGAAATATCTCCGGGCATAGAAGATATGAGCGAAATGATTGAACAGGAAAAAGTAAAGCTGTATAAGTATTGTGTTTTAATTTTTGTAAAAGATGTGAAGAAAATAGAACCTTTTGCTATAGATAAAAGAGGGTACGGAAATATGGCAGCATGGATTGTAATTGAGGATATAGATACGATTAAGATAACATAAGATAGCTAAAGAAAAAAGAGAGTGGGATTCTTAAAGATATATGTGAAAATATACGAGGAGGGATTAAAGATGGGTGAAAAATTGATATATAAGGGAATATGAAAACAGAAGAAAACTTTAGTTAAGATATTTAACTAAAGTTTAAGGAGGATAAAATGGATATAGAAAATTTATTAGATTTTTATAATGAAGTTAATAAGTTAAAGACTACAATAAGGTATAAGGGCACAGATGATGTTTTTAAAGAGAGTACAGCAGATCACAGTTGGAGGCTTGCATTAATGTGTATGGATTTATATGAAAGGTATAATGTGGATATAGAAATTATGTATGCGGTGAAACTTGCACTTGTACATGATTTATGTGAATACAATCAAAACAATGATTTCACAGTTTCAGATGTATTAAATGGGAGAGTATCAAAAGAACAAAAAAACAAACTCGAACTAGAAGCTATGAATGATATTGCTAAAAAGTATAATAGAAATGATATATTTGAAATGTGGAAGGATTATGAAAATCATAATTCAAAAGAGGCAAAGTATATAAAACTATTAGATAGAATGGAAGCAATATTACACATAATAGATAAGTTAGATGCAGGTAAATTTATATCAGATTTAGGTTATATAGCTATTTACTGTGATGAACTAGTTAAAAAATTTCCTGAACTAATTCCAGTGTTAAAAGGCATAAAAGATAAATTAAAACGTAAGTTTTTAAAAGCTGGAATAGAATGGAAGGCAGAGTATGACGTGCATTATACCGAAAACTAAATAGGAGGTAAAAATGAGAGAAAATATTTATTACTGGAAGTGTGATAACCCACTTCCGATTGAGGAGAAGTGGGTGTATAACGATAAGTATACATTGTCAGATATAAGTGATGTTGTAGAGAAGATAGCTGTATATCATTTTGGAAAGAAGCCAACTAAGGTTGAGGCTACAGGTAGTGCAGTTGGCAAAAATGCATGATATAAAGCTAGATGACTTTGGCTTTATTAACACAGAAATTTTGAAAAAAGAAAAGAGTCAAGTAAGTAGTATTCAATGATTAATATTTAAACGATAGAAGCAAGGATGACTGCATGAACAAGACTATAAGAAAGTAATTATATATGAACCAAAAGGAGAATGAACTATGAGTATTACAAAGATGGATATACAGAATTACATAAAAGAAGGAAGGTATGATATAACTGATTGTACTGTAGAAGATTTTTTTATAAAAGATAATAAGGAAGTTGACAATGCATATTGGGAAAATAGTATTTTTACTATAATAGGAGATGTGGTATCAACAACATTTAAAGCAGCCGGTTCAGTAGTGGATTATATCGGTACTGGAAAGGGAGAAAATTTAAAAAGTGTAAAAATTGAAGTAGATAAAATAGCATCGGATGTTTATATGAAAGAAATGAAAAATTGGAAACAAGAAGTGAAAGTAGCTACTTCTGAAGGAAAAGATGAGTTTGGTAATGATCAACCAGGAGTTGCTACGGATAAAATTGAATTAAAGAAAAACGAATCTATCAATATTGCAATAGATGCAATAGATGGTACTACACTTACAGCACTAGGGTTACCGGGTGCAGAATCAATATGTGCCGTGGGAAAAGGGTTTAGGGCTTTTCCAGACTTACAAGCGTATAGCATACTTGCTGATGCAAAGGTGATGGATAAACTTGATTTTACATCACTTCCAGAAGTAGCACTTGAGAAAAATCTACAACTAATAGCAGATGGACTAGGGAAAAGAGTTGATCAGCTAGTTATGGTAACGCATGGATATGAGTCAAAAAAGCACCACCAAACTATGATTGATAGGATGAGAGCACTAGGCGTAACTGTCGTTATTCCAGAACCAGTTACCATAGAGGTTCCATATACGATTGGGGCATGTCTAGAGACCTATGAAATTGATGGAATTATAGGAGTCTTTGGATTACCTGAAGTAGCTATAAATTCTATACTAACAAGAATGATTAACCCTGATAAAGCGTACGGATTCCGTATAGTAGGTAACGAAATCTTAAAGAGACCTGAGCAAAATACACTCGATGGCATATTTGACTTATCAAGTGAGGAAGAAAAAGTAGTTAACGGACTGGGACTAGATAAAAACTTAATATATAACTATGACAATATAGTAAGTGGTAGCGAGTGTATATTTGCATGTGCTGCAGTTACTGATGACCCAATGTTAGGTCTTAATGGAATGAAAAAAGAAAGAGATAGCCTGATTGTAGAAGGATTAATTGCACTACCATTTGGAAACGTGTTTAAGGTAAGGATTGCGTTTAAGAATAAAACAATGTAGAGGAGAAGTTTGAAAAGTTCACTCTATTGCGGGTGAAGGAATGGAACTAATTAACATATCGGTGTGCTACGAAATATTATCGAAAGAATTGAAAAGAGATATTGACTTATTAATCCAAAGTTTATATAATAAATAAAAACTTATTATTCTGATATATGGAGGGTATTATGGAGATTTTTGTTGCGAGACAGCCAATATTTGATGATAAAAAGAATGTTATAGGATACGAGCTACTCTATAGAGATAGTTCTAATAATGAATATATAAAAACGGATGATAATAAGGCGACTGCAGCAGTACTTGCAAATAGCTTTATGGAAATAGGTTATGATATTATGACTAACGGAAATAAGGCTTTTGTAAAATTTACAGAAGAGTTGATTAGTATGGGTGCACCTACATTATTTTCGAATGAATTAATCGTAATTGAGATTTTACAAGGTATTGAACCAAGTGACGAGCATATAAAAAACTGCACGGAGTTAAAGAAAAATGGATATACATTGGTACTGGATAATTTTGAGTATAGAGATATAAAAAGATATAAAGAATTATTATGTATTGTTGATATAGTTAAGGTGGATTGGAGAACTAACTCAAAAGATGAAAGAAAAAAACTTGTTGTAGATATAAAAAAGATAAATCCTAAAATAATTTTCTTGGCGGAGAAGATTGAAATTGAGGATAATTACAAAGAAGCATTGAGAAATGGATATACTATGTTTCAAGGATATTTTTTTAGTATGCCTATTTTGGTTGAAGGTGTAAGAAATACAAATAATAAACTAAGCTATTTACAAATATTAAATGAAATCTGTGTGCCTGAACCTGATTTTGATAGAATTTCTGAAATTATAGAAAGTGACCCAACGCTTACATTACAGCTTTTAAAACTTATAAATTCTGTTGCATTTAGAGCGATTCAAAGAATAACTTCTGTTAGAGAGGCTTTGGTTAGACTCGGAATGAAGGAAGTAAGAAAGTGGATATCAGTTATTATGCTTAGAGAAGTAAGTAAAGAGTTGCCTATTGAAGTAATGAGAGTATCAATTGTTAGAGCCTACTTTATGGAGTCACTTGCTGATGCATCAGAGCTAAAAAGTAGAAAATCAGAAGCTTTTATGTTTGGATTATTTTCTATGATAGATGTGCTATTTAGTTTTGACAGGGTAGAATTGTTGAAGGATATACCTATCAATGAAGACCTAAAGCAAGGGCTAATGGGGGCTGAGAACGATTTCACAAATCTGTTTAATGTCATACTATATTACGAGAAAGCTGACTGGGATAACATTGAGGAGTATATAAATCTAAAAGGTATAAAAATAAACCCACTTGCTTTACTAAACTTTTATAATAAAGCGATTAATAATGCTGATAGACTTATGAAAACATAAAAGGTAGACACTAATAAAACGAAAGTCTGAAAGGTGTATAGAATAAGCGGTTAAAAAAATATTAGGTGGATATTAACAAAAACTTAAATAAGTATGTAGTGGCGGTATAGCACCATTGAGATTGGTGCTTTTTATTGTAAATAATGTAAGTCTTCTCAATAGTTATTGATGTATACTGAAAAATATGTTATATTTAGAATATAAAAAAGCTTAGGTTAGCAGTGAGATACTATAGAAAAGAAAATTATGAGGTTAAGTGACGTATGAAATATATATTAAAAGCGATAGATGTTGAAGATAGTAATGTAGTAAATACACAACAAACTATATAAGAAGGTGAATATATGTTGAATTATAATTTAAATAATAACAATTTTATAGAAACAAATAATATTATTTATAAGAGTGAAAGTTTTGTGAAAATTAATGATGAAAATCAATCGGACAAAAATATTGCATACTTTCTAGTTTTATTTTGTATGATAGCTCTGTCGATTATATTCCCTAATGTTTTTGATGGTAAAATTGAAACGGAAATATTTGTAATTTCAAGTATACTTATAGCTGGTTTTATAATTATACTTATTATTAGTAAAATTAAAATCAAAATTCCAGTAATTCATGAAATAAATAATGAAGGTGTTATTTCATATTTTAATGGAAAAGAAGAACATAATATCAAATGGAATTAAATAATTTCAATAAACTTACGTGGAAATACCAGTAAAGCCAACATTGCTTTTAAAGTTCTACTTGATAGAGAAAACACTCATAACAGTCTTTTTAAAAATCACAACCTTACGGAAGAATTAGTATTTTTTAATGTGATAAATCCTATGGAGTTTATAGAAAAAGTAGAAAGCTTTTTAAACTTAAATTTAGAAAATAATTTAAACTTAATACAAACAAATAATGAGATGTTTAAAAATGATTATTTTTTAGCTGAAGAAAAGGGTAATGTTGATTTTCTCGTTTCTATGATGCCTCTAATAAGGTGGCTTTTAGGTGCAGAGGTTTTATTTTTTGCATTTTTATATATTGGTGGAAATACCTATGGAGATAACATTCATATTTTCTTAGAAACATCTAAAATTTCACTAGTTATTTTAGTACTAGGTTTATTGATTAATATTTTTTTATATAATATTACAATAAAAACAACATATATTTTTACAAATAGAAGACTAATTATTTTAAGAAATAATGAAATAAATTCATTAAGTTGGGAAGATATGAATGCAAATACACTAGTAAAAAAAGGATCATTACATTTAGTTACAAATTCTAGAATATTAAATTCTTATGGTGATAATTTAAATAATAGTGGCCACTCAGGGTGTTTTATGCATGATATACTTATAGAAACAAGATCAGCAGAGAAGTTAGGTAAGTTATGTGAAAAGTTAATTGGAGCTTCATATATACAAAATGATATAAAATCTAATGAGCTCGGAATTTTTAAAATCTCATCAATTTCTACAAAGTATTATTTATTTACACATGTTCAAAGAAATTATACCCTTTTAAAAATATTATTAATTATCTCTGCAGTATATATAGTTTCATTAATTTTAAAAACTCCCGATTTCTATGCTAACAACTATAATATTGATGAATTAATCAATGGATATATTAATTTTGTTATTGATTTTAAAATTATATCAATAATCATAATATTGTTTTTCATATTACGCAAACCGACTTTTGTTATTAAAGGTACAAAAGAAGGTATAGAAATAAGCTATAATACGAATAAGGCAATGATAGAATGGAAAGATATTTATCATGTAGAACCAAAAAGAGGACTTTTTAATAATAACTGTTTAAAACTTGTATTTAGTCTATCAGCAAAAGAACTTATATATGACATACTTGAAACGGATTACAAAAAATGGACTTCAAAACTTAGAAGGTTACATAAAAAAAGTGATGGTAAAAAAGATTTCTGCTATATGTACTTTAGAAATTATGAAGAACTAAATAATGTCCTTATGATATTCAGCAATATAAGTAAAAGCTAAGGAATGAATAAAGCAAACAACTTTATTTAGTTTACATAGGTATAACTGGGTCACAAGCTTGACAAATAGACAAATTTATATAAAGTTAATTTCAAAAAGCAGTGATATGCATAATATCGCTGCTTTTTTAGTATTAATATATAATAAAGTAATTAATAATTAACTCGGAGGTTTGCCATGAAAATATATGTTTTAAAAGGTAGCGATTTATTGAGGTATTTTTTGATATTTCTTATAACCGTAAGTGCCCTGGTTGGTTCAAAAGATTACATAATAGAAGTCTCAAATGCTGTAAGGAGAGAATTGCCTGTATATTGTGTAGAAAGAAATGATAAAAACATTGCACTTACATTTGATAATGCGTGGGATAATAAAGAACTGCCTGTAATACTTGATACACTTAAAAAGCACGATGCAAAGGCTACATTTTATGTTACAGGTGGTTGGGTTGATAGGTATCCAGAGGATTTGAAAAAAATATATGATGCAGGACACCAAATAGGAAATCATTCGAATGAGCATCCACATATAGGGAAGCTGAGTAAGAGTCAGATAAAGGATGAAATTATGGAGTGTCATCATAAAGTTAAGGAATTATTGGGGATTGATATGGTAGTGTTTAGGCCGCCTTATGGGGAGTATAATAATACTGTTATAAATACCTCTAGGGAGCTTGGTTATGAAGTTATACAGTGGTCGGTTGATACACTTACATAGGTTTAGCTAGTGGGAAGATATTTGAGACACGCCTAAGGGTTGAGGACACTTTTGGAAAGCGGAGTGTAGCGGTGTAATTGGGACTTTGGAGAAAATCCAAGGTTTTTTTATTTGGAAATGGACGCAGGATGAGAAAAAATTAGAGTGTCGTAAAAGGTAGATAAATCATGAGGTTGAGTGGGAAAGTTACACCATCCAATTAAGAGAGTGACCAAGGCTAGACTGGATGTATGATTCGACTATTAAAAGCACCTGTTAGAAAATTTAATATTAAAACGGCAAAATATATTGAGTAAAAATGGTAAAAATGATATAATGATTTTTAGAAAGAGAAGATATTCGGATATAAAGGATTATTAAAAAATAATATTAGGGTAGGTGTATAGCATGGATAAAAACGAATTGATAGAACTACTGAATGAATTTAGAAGTTTACCAGCCGAAAACGAATGGCTAGAGTTCAAAGAAGCTAAAGAAAACTATGACTTTAGTAAGTTGGGCAAATATTTCTCTTCGATTAGCAATGAGGCTAACTTAAAGGGGAAAAGATATGGATGGCTGATTTTTGGAGTCACTGATAAAACAAAAGAAGTTGTTGGAACTAACTATAGGTCGGAAGAAGCTAGTTTGGATAAACTAAAACGAGAAGTAGCCATCAAAACAAATAATGGGACAACTTTTATGGAAATATATGAGGTAGAAGTCGAAGGTAAGAGAGTTATCATGTTTCAGATACCAGCAGCATTAAACGGTATGCCCACTTCATGGGAAGGACACTTTTATGGACGTGATAATGAGTCACAAGTTCCACTCAGCACAATTGAGTATGAAGAAATAAGAAACCAAGCGGGTAAAGACTTCACGGGAGAGATATGTGAAGAAGCTACTATAAACGACATAGATACTAATGCAATCAAGAAAGCCAGAGAAGAGTACAAAGTAAAAAATCCTAAGCAAGCGCAAGAAGTAGATGGCTGGAATGATGTAACTTTCTTGAACAAAGCAAAGGTTTTGAAAAATGGTAAGATTACATATGCAGCGCTGATTTTACTTGGCAAAGAGGAATCAGAATATTTGCTAGACTCGTATGTTGCAAAGATAACATGGATATTGAAGGACGAAAACAATATAGAGAAAGACTATGAGCACTTCACGATACCGTTTATATTAACGGGTGATAAAGTCTATGACAAAATAAGAAACCTAAATTATAGGTATATACCAAGCCAGACAACATTATTTCCACTTGAAGTTAAGCAATATGAGCCATATATTATTAGAGAAGCACTGAATAATTGCATTGCACACCAAGACTACCAAGCAAGAGGTAAAATAAATGTTGTGGAAAAGAGTGATGAACTTATATTTAGCAACCTTGGTAGTTTCATACCAGGAACAATAGAAAATGTAATCAAAAACAACGCTCCAACTGAGTACTATCGAAATAAATTTCTTGCAAATGCAATGGTGAATCTTAATATGATTGACACTATTGGTAGCGGGATTAGAAAAATGTTTACGATACAAGCAAAAAGATTCTTTCCAATGCCATACTATGATCTACAAGAAAACGGAAGGGTAGTGCTTAGTATATCTGGGAAAATAATAGATGAAAACTATAGTAGGTTGTTATTCAATAATGATGAGTTAGATTTGGAAACTATATTTTTACTAGACAAGGTGCAAAGAGGTAGGAAGATAACGAAAGAACAATCAGACTATCTAAGAAAGGATGGCTTCATAGAAGGAAGGTATCCTAATGTATTCGTATCGTCGAAAATAGCAGAGATTACAGATCATAAAGAAAAGTACATAAAAAACAGAGGGTTTGATAAGCAATACTACAAGGACTTGGTAATTGAGTATCTTAAAGAATACAATCAGGCCAGCAGGGCCAATATTAATGGACTATTAATGGACAAATTGCCAGATGTTTTAACGGATTTACAAAAAAAGAAGAAGATAAGTAATATTCTATATGAAATGAATGGCATAAAAATAAAAAATGTTGGGACTAGACAGAATCCCATCTGGAAATTAGCCTAACCCTTTTCTAAATTTGAGACTAAAAGAATTTAAGAAAAGGATTAAGAAAAGCAAATGAGAAGAACCCCAGGTTTTATAAGGAAAATCCTTTTCTTAAATAGAAATATTAAAATAATTTAGAAAAGAAACATGTGATATTGGAGGCGAGAACATGGAAGAAAAGATAAAGGAACTAACACTGTTATTGATGTATCTTACCTCATTTACTGAACGAGGATATGACGTAAAAAAGGCATGGAAGGGTTATGACTTTGACATTATGAATAATCTTGATGAACAAGGGTTTATTAACTCAGGGCGAAATAGGAATAAAAGTGTTGTAATCACCGAAGATGGTGAGAAATACGCTGAAGAACTAATAAAGAAGTATGGTGTAGAACAATAGAAAAATTGAGAAGTATATGGAGATAATAATATGGATTTTGGAGAGCTGCAGGAGAAGTATCAAGAATTATTAGTTGAAAATGCTAATTTAAAAGAACAAATTAAAACTTTGAGAGTTAGGCTGAATGTTGCAGTGCCTATGGTTATTTCTGCTGAAAAGAATTCTGATACACTTGAACAAGTAGCTGCTTCGGAAGAGCAACTAGATAATGCTATGATAGCTACTGTAAATAACTCATCTGAGCCAGCAGAAAAGGTTAAGTTGTTTATGTCATTATTTAGAGGACGAGAAGATGTGTATGCTAAAAGATGGGAAAGCAAGAAAACTGGTAAGTTCGGATATTCACCAGTATGCTTAAATGAGTGGAGAGATGGTGTATGTATAAAGCCCAAGTCAACTTGCTCTAAATGTACGAATAAATCATATTCTGCTATGGATGAAAAGGTTATATATGACCATCTTAGTGGACGTGGAGATTTTGTGGCGGGTATATATCCAATGACTCAAGATGAAACATGCTATTTTTTAGCGATTGATTTTGATGACGGAGAGTGGCAAAAGGATGTCTCAGTAGTTAGAGAGGTATCAGCAGAATTAGGTATACCTATAGCGGTCGAACGTTCACGCTCGGGTGAAGGTGCACACGTGTGGTTCTTCTTTGAAAGTCCTATATCGGCAGTTACTGCTAGAAAATTCGGTAGTGCAGTACTTACATATGCTATGAATGAGCGGCATGAATTAACGTTTAAATCATATGATAGGCTTTTTCCTAATCAAGATACAATGCCAAAGGGTGGAATGGGTAACTTAATCGCTTTGCCATTGCAAAAATCTGCAAGGAATGATCATAATAGTGAGTTTATAGACGAAAATGGAAGCCACTATGATGACCAATGGGCATTGCTATCTAGCGTGAAGAAGTTATCTGAAGCCGAAGTTGAGACACTTATATCAAAGTTATGTCACGGAAATGAACTAGGGGTATTAAAAAAGGAAGAAGATGAAACCACTAAACCATGGGAAATAAGTAAAATAAAGTTGTCAAAGAGTGACTTCCCAGAGAGTCTGGAAATTGTTAAGGCAAACATGATATATATACCTAAAGCGGGCATCTCACAAAGAGCACTCAATTATTTGAAGCGCTTAGCAGCGTTTAGAAATCCAGAGTTTTACAAAGCGCAAGCAATGAGGTTGTCAACTAAACAGTTACCAAGAATCATATCTTGTTCAGATGAGACAGAGGAATATCTATGCCTTCCAAGGGGCTGTGGAGAAGAGATATCTCTTATTTGCAAAGAACTAGACATTGGTGTAAAATTTGATGATAAGACAAACCATGGAAAAGTAATAGATGTTGAATTTAACGGTAGCTTAAGAGATGAACAGCCAAAAGCTATACAAAAACTGTTGCAAGATGATAATGGAATACTATGCGGGACAACTGCTTTTGGGAAAACAGTCGTAGCAATAAAACTAATTGCTGAGCGAAAGGTAAATACGCTTATTCTAGTAGATAAGGTTAGCCTAGTGACCCAATGGAAAAAGAGAATAACAGAATTTCTAAATATAAATGAAAAGTTGCCTACAACAGACGAAGCACCAAAGAGAGGCAGAAAGAAAGAGAAAAGCATTATTGGACAGCTAGGGGCAGGAAAAAATGAGCTGAATGGGATTATCGACATAGCTGTAATGCAATCAATTAACAGAATGGGTGAAGTGAAAGAATGTGTAAAAGATTACGGCATGGTTATCATTGATGAGTGTCATCATGTTTCAGCCTTCAGCTTTGAAAGTATACTTAAAAGTATAAATGCAAAATACGTTTATGGATTAACGGCAACACCTACCAGGAAGGATGGGCACCAGCCAATTATTTTTATGCAGTGTGGTCCCATAAGGTACAGAGATGATGCTAAAAAGCAAGCTTTAATGCGACCATTTGAACATTACATAGTTCCAAGATTTACATCACTTAGAGTTCCACTTGGCAAAGATGAGAAAGATGTATCTATTCAAGAATTATACTCTGAAATAGTTGAAAGTGAAATGAGAAATCAGTTGATTATAGAGGATATTGTAAAAAGTCATGAAAACGGTAGAAACTGTCTTGTAATAAGTTGTTGCTAAAGAGAGGTATGGGATATGGCGAATACACAGGATGAAAGATTTATTAGGCATATAAAGAAATTTAAGCTTGATGAGTTGCTTTTAAAAATAGCAGATATAACAAGAAATATGTACAAAAACAACCAATCAGTTATCGAACAACATTTTAAATGGCACATGGGACAATATACTAATGATTGCTATCAGTTGATAACACCTTGGGGGCTGGCGGAAATAAGTTACCAAGCTATCATTAATAGTAATGACTATAGACACGAAAGGTTGAATGACGATAACGATATAATAAACTTATATAATTTATACAGTGAGTTTAATGAAAACGTCGATGCACAGACATTAGAAAGTATAGACGAGGAGAAAACTTTAATTCTTCTACTACAAATGGCACAGGAACAATTTTGGTATCAAACACCACAAGCTATTGTAGAAAGGTTCAATAGAGATTATGAAATAATTAAAAATATGGACAGTAGATTAGATACATCAATGAATCTAGATGAAAAGTTTAAGGAAATTACAGGTTTTAATATTGATGAATACGTTAAATTAGGTCTTGTTACATTTGGTATAGCTTTTTCGCAAAGTGATATTAGCGATGTAATGGTAGATGACAAGCTATTAAATAAGATACCTATTGCAACAAAAGAAAACATCAATAAATATATAGCTAATTATACGTGCACATACAAAGAAGTTAGAGAAGCAATAGATTTAGGCAAGCAAGCATTATTGATTAAGCCAATTATTAGTACAAGTGGAGGAAAGCTAATCATATCAAATATGTTTAATATGTCAAAAATATTTTCGGAGTGTGTATATTGGACATTGAGAGAATATTATAGGGTTAGCAATAGTCACGACTTTGTAATACATTTTGGTACATGTTTTGAGAAATATTGTGAAAGCTTATTTGAATACTATATGGAATCAGATAGATACACAAAGATAGAAGAATTGAACTTAGAAGATAAACAAGCGGACTGGATAGTTGATTTTGAGGATTATATTATGATTATAGAGCAGAAATCTGCGTTAATAAATATAAACTCTAAAAAATTTCTTGGAGACTATGAGGGAATCTATACATATATTGACCGAAACCTAGTAAAGGCATATAAACAATTAAAGACAACTGATGATAACGTGAAGTCAAGATATAACAAACCAATAATTAAGGTTGTTTTAACATATGAAAACCTTTTCATTCCAGAGCAGTACCAAAGAATAGTAATTGAAAGAGAAAAGTTAGACTATGGGGATAATTATATGTACTGGATTTTAAATATATCAGAACTTGAGAGGTTGTTGGCTATGTATAAAAAAGATAAACAAACAGCATTAGATATATTAAGAGAGAAAATTGATTTAGAAAAGTTACACGATCCAAATGGAACAAGGCTAGAGTTGCTATATGAAAAAAGAAACTATAGGGAAAATGAATACATGAGAAAAGTAAAAGACCATTTTGCTGGGATAGTTAGTTTGTGAAGCAGGAAGAACGATGCAATATATTAAAATTGTGCGTACAATAAGAAATCAGCGCATGTGTATTTATATGATGAGCATCAACCACAGTAAAAATACTATATAGGAGATGAAAATATAATTATGGGAATAAGCAATGAAAAAAAATTAAAGCTACAAATTAATTATAGGATACTTAAGTTGATGTGGCATAGGCTGAGGGAAGATGGTAAGAATGAAAATAGTCAGCTATTTGCATTTATAGGAGATAAGTCAAAGCAGACATATGATAATATAACGTTGAACGGAAAATTGTCACAAAGTACGCTTGAATCTATAGCAACGGAGATACATAGGAAAACCGATGTAGATATGGATGTATTCATTGGCGAAAAATATTTACTATTGCCAAGTCTAACTGTAGATTAGCACATTATTTTAACCAATAAAAGTCACATTATTTTATATAACAAATAACGCAAAAATCAAATTAGATTATCCAACTT
>Ga0154498_147_pt1 | contig 30842 bp, 26 predicted proteins | sample RifGroD2_FD_115977 | JGI IMG/M metagenome (GOLD analysis project Ga0154498, IMG submission 115977) | Clostridiales bacterium GWD2_32_59
TCCTTTGTCTGTATCTTCTACTTTTCCTTTATGCATGACTCCCGCTTTTAGAAATCGTTTTATTAGTCTTATTATGCTTGGGTCCTTTATTCTCGTTTCTACCATCTCTATTATTAGGTTATGGTTTACGTTGTCAAAGAATCCTTTTATGTCTGCGTCTACTATGTAGTTTGTTTTATTTGTGTGTAGGATTCTTTCGAGTCCTGCTAGTGCCATGTGACAACTTCGGTTTGGTCTGAATCCATATGAGCTTTCTAGAAATATTGGTTCAAAGATTTGTGTTAATATTTGGCTTAATACGTCTTGTACTAGCTTATCTTCATATGCTGGTATACCTAGTGGTCGCATTTTGTTGCTTCCTGCTTTTGGTATCATCACTCTTCTGACTGGTTGCGGCTTATATGTTTGCCTTTTCATTCTTGCTACTAGGTCTTTTAGGTTCTCTTCTAGGTTTTCTTGATATTTCCCCTTGGTTACCCCATCTATTCCTGTCGCTTTTTTCCCCAGTGCTTTCTTATGACTTTGTTCTAGTGTTTTAACGTTTATTAAGTGGGCTAAACATTCTAGCTTTTCATTTGGATGTTGCTTGATGATTTCTCCTATTCTTGCAATTTCTGTTCCCACGTTTTCACCGCCTTTGATGCGTTTATGTTTCAGTTGCAAGATTTACAACCTGTTACCCCCTTCCCTCCGCTTGCTTTCACAAGTTTCTTCAGTACTATGAGATAATCCGACTGCCACTAAGTTCTATAGTCCCTTACCTTATCGGCTTGTTTCTACTTCTCTTTCGAGGACTTAATGGCTCTCTACTGTTTTGCTTATTGTACGTGATACCCCTGTTGTCGATTCCCTTTTGCGTACGTTGTCAAGTTCACCAAGCTCTGTGCCCCGGGGAGAGTCTACTAACACCTTAGTCGATTTTGCACTTAGTAGATATTGTCTGCGGGCTCGAACTTACCATCGACCTCTCCAACTTATACGCCTATTTCCGGGTCTATGATACACTTCATCTATTGATTTTGGTTCACTTTCTCCTTTGCCTACGCTTAAGCCTGTGCGTTACCGCGAGTGTTCATTCTTTTACAGTCCCTAAGGCTAAGTACGGGTGTACCGACTCGCACTTTCCCGATTGGATTTCCACCAATTGTACAATAACAACTTATCAGTACGCACATTCTAATAATGTAAATCCTTTTTTGTTTCTTTCAACTTTCAACTTCCCACTTTCAATTTTCATCTTTATTACCCCCATTATGATATTCGTTATTCTGGTTTACTTCACCCTCTCGGTTCAGATGTATCTGAACCCTACATAGGATTTATCATATTTTAGACTTTCATCATATTTTTTATCTGTTACCATTTTCTTGTCTTATTCTATCTCATATTATCATTTTTTAAATACCTAGTCAATATTTTCTTTAGAGTCCTTTGTATAAATCCTTTCTGAAAAATTCTATAGTAAAGATTATGACTAATACACAAACCTATATCCAGTCAACACCAAAGTCTATTCTTCACCACAAACATCTCATGCATCACCGGCATAACCAGTAAACCTACATATTTCATATAATCTAGCGTCAAAGCCGCCTCATATATAAACAGCAAAGTGAGGGCATATATTAGAAGCTCTAGGCTGCAAATTTTAATCATCCTCCTATTCCGAAACTCTAGTGCAAACTGTGTTGGTAGGATGATTGTTCCGAAATAGTTAAGTGAGAAAGGCACAAACCAATATTTCTCTATAATATTTACCGTTACCAGTTTCCCATCTTTGCAGCAGATTTCTTTACTGCAATGTTTTAAGTCAGTTTTCAACGATATCATGATTGCCTCAACTAAGTGAAAAACTCCAACCGCACCTATTACTCCTTTGATATCTATTTCCATGCCTTTAAAACATACACTAAGTACACATAATACCGCCCCTGAATAGGCCAAGCAAGCATATCTCTTATTTATGCATGATAAAAATAGTATAATAGGAATTAAAAATAGTAGTTTCCTTGATGGTATTATGTATAGATTAAGTAATACCCCGAGACTACTTATGACTACTCCTACTATCATGCAAACTATTATATCTTTTATATAATTAAAAACACTAGTAGTTTTTATGTACACAGACTTGTACAAGAAAACTACTAGTGTTATATATGCTATTAAGAATAACGGTTTATTAAATTGGGGTAACATGTTGTTTATATGTTCTTGCATTTCATACACCCTTGGGATTAAAGGTTCCTCCCCTGCGAAGGGGAGGCTAGGTGGGGTCACATTAGTTATACCAACTACATGACCCCCTCTAGCTACGATGTCGAATAGTTCTAATCTCCTTCGTCGGTAAGAACCAGAACGACCCATGCTTAGCTTCTTACTTGTACTTGTATAATACACAAGTACAGTTTTCAGCCATCCCCCTTCGCAGGGGGAGGACTTTACTACTTAGTCTTCAACAACTCCAGCGCTTTTTGTAATTGAACGTCTTCGTCATCAGTTAGTGATATTTTATTTTTTAGCTCTTTTGGTAGCTCCACAGTATAGTTTGGTTCTATTCCTATTCCTTGTATACAAACATCATCTGGTGTAAAATATTTTGATATTGTTATTTTTAGGGCACTTCCATCTGTAAGAGGGAATATTTTTTGAACAACTCCCTTACCAAAGGTTTTCGTTCCTACTAAAATACCCACTTTGTGAGCTTTTATTGCTCCTGCTAGTACTTCGGATGCACTCGCACTGTTTTCATTTACAAGGACTGCTAGTGGCATACCTAAATTTCTTTCGTCCGATTCAAATTTGCTTCCATTTCCATTTCTTTCTTCTGTATACATTATTAAACCTTTTGGCAAGATTGTATCAGCTATACTAATAACTGTTTCAAGTGCTCCACCTGGATTATTCCTCACATCTATAATTAACGATTTTATCTTCTTTTTCTTTAGACTTTTCAATGCCTCATCAAACTGCGATATTGTAATCTGATCAAAAGATACTAATTGAATATATCCTATATTACCTTTAAGAACCCTATGCTTCACAGTAGGTATTTCAACTATCTCTCGAACAAGCTCAATATCAAGACTTTCAGTTTCTCTAAGTATACTTAGTGTGAGCTTTGTTCCCGCTTCTCCTTTTATTTTCTGAATTATTGATTCTAACGGCATTAAGGTAATATCTTCTTCGTTTACCTTTATTATTTTATCACCGATTAAGAGTCCTGCCTTTGCTCCAGGTGCTCCTTCAAACACAGTTGTAATTGTAAGCAGTCTACTATCTGGATCTGTTTCTACCACAACTCCTATACCTGCATAATGTCCTGACATTTGCTCAGTAAACTTATCAATTTCACTTTTTGTAAAATAGCTAGTATAAGGATCTCCAACTCCATATAACATACCTTTATATATACCTTCTTCTATCTTTTCATCATTCACACTATCAACATAGAATTCTTTTAAGTAATCGTTAATAACATCTAATTTTTGCTGTACTTTATCAGATTTTATTACTCCTACATCATGACTAACTATTATTTTATTAATATTGTTAAATGTGAACATTATGAGTATGGCTGACAAAAAACCTATAGTATAATTATAATATATTTCTCTTTTGTGTTTTTTAGCATCAATCATCTTTTGTTCAATTTCTTTACTTTGATTTACTTCCTCGTTAGAATTTTCTATCATCACAACCTCCATTTATATATGCACGTGCACAATTATTTATATATAATTATATATAGTTTATTTGGCGTTTTTAAATTATATGCGTATTAAATATTATTTAAAATATCCCATTGGATCCACTGGCGTACCATTTATCCTAACTTCATAGTGACTGTGCGGACCTGTCGAGTATCCCGTACTCCCTGCTTTTGCTATTTGGTCTCCTTTTTTTACTTCATCACCTTTGTTAACAGTAAGCTCTGAATTATGACCGTACAGAGTTGTTATACCACTACCATGATTTATTATAACAGTATATCCGTACCCTGTTATGTATGATGCTGAAAGAACCGTTCCATCTGCTGATGAAGCAATTTTGGTACCTGTTGCAGCTGGTATATCTATACCCGTATGCATTTTTTTCACTTTTGATATTGGATGTATTCTATATCCAAATGGTGAACTAATTCGATAATTATTCGGAACTGGCCATGTAAATTTGCCTCCAACATATTTTTTAGTACTTCCTTTTAATTGTTCTTTAAGTGCTTTTTCTATTTTCTTAGATTCTGCTTCTAGCTCATTTAATTCTTGCATATATTTTTTTTCTTCTTCAGTAAGAGTTACAAGGATAGTTGCCTTTTTCTCTTTTGTTTGCTCTATTGCATGTTTTTTGTTTAGTTGATCGGTTTTCAATAATTGAACTGCAAGTTTCGACTTTTCAATTTCCCTTCTAGACTCATCTATTTCAGCCACATTTTGTACTAACTTATTAACTATTTCCTTATCATGACTTACAATCTGGTTTATATAATGTGATCTATTATATAATTGATTAAAATTCTTCGATTTAAGCAATAATTCGATATATGTAGTTTTAGGTGTTTTGTACATATACTTTATACGTTTCTTTAGCTTTTCTTTTTGTAGTTCCTTTGCATCTGTTGCTTCACTTAATCTTATTTCAGCACGTCTCAACTTTTCTTGTTCAGCTTTAAGCGAATTATCCAAATTATCTAATTGATGATTTACTGTTTCCATATCTTGCTCTAGATTTTCTATTTGATCTATGACATTATTTTTTTTACTCTTCGTTTGTGTTAACTTTGTTTTAGTATTCTTAATATTTGCATCTACACTATTCTTTTGTGTCTTATAATTTGACGCAAAAGCAACAGTATTTAATGTAAATATAATAACAAATGAAAAACTTAATATTCTCGCAAATCTAGTTATTTTTCCCATTCAATCATCTCCTATTATTTTTTTGTTTTTATGCTCTTAAATGTTTTCTAATTATTATCAAACTTCCTACTATACCCATTCCAAGCCCTAGTATTAACGCTACCGGTACTAAGTTTTGATAAATCTCAAGCACAGGTATAAAATCTATCAGACTTTCTTCATCCATTGAAAGTGCCCGTTTAAATATATTTATAAAAAAATTATATGTGAAAAATAGCATTATTAATGGTATTACTGTTCCTAAGAATCCAATAAATAATCCTTCGATAACAAATGGCCATCTTACAAACCAATCTGTTGCACCTATATATTTCATAATTTTTATCTCGTTCTTCCTTATATGCACAGTTAGTTGTATAGTATTACCTATCAGTATTATGCCAATTATTACAAGAATACTTATTATTACTGCACTGGTTGCCTGTATAAAGTTTTTTAAGCTTATAAGTAACTGCATGGCTTCTCTAGGCGTATTTATCGTATCTATTTGTTCTATTTTTTGTAATATTCCTATTACATCTTGCTCATCCTTATTATTTCTAAGTTTTATTTCGAAAGACGCTGGAAGCGTTATATCATTAAACAGCTCTGGGTCACTTGTCAGATTCCCTTCGCCCATAAATCTTTTAATTGCTTCCTCTTTTGATACATAATCTATAGACTCTATTTGCGAACTTTTTAGGATTGTTCCTTTTAATGTATCTATCTCCTCTTCTGTCAGGTTCTCATCTATAAACGCCGTTATATTAATACCTGTTTCTATATTTCTAACATTATATTCTATATTCTCCATTATAAGAAAAGCCATTCCTAACATAAATATACACACAGTAGTAGTTGCAATGGATGCAAAAGCCATTGATTTGTTTTTAAATATACTTTCAAAACCTTCATGAATAAAATGACTAAACGATGCTATTTTCATTCTTTATACCCACCTTTAACTACATCTCTTATTACTCTTCCATCTTGAAGTTGTATTACTCTTTTTTGCATACTATTAACTATTTCCTGATTGTGTGTGACCACTATAATAGTTGTCCCATTACTATTTATCTCTTCTAATACCTTCATTATATCCCAAGATGTTTTTGGGTCTAGATTTCCTGTTGGCTCGTCCGCAAGTAATATACTTGGATGATTTAAAATTGCTCTTCCTATTGCGGTCCTTTGTTTTTCTCCACCAGACAACTGTTTAGGATAACATCTTGCTTTACTCTCGAGTCCCATTGTAGATAAAACATTAGGCACTGTCCTTCTTATGTTTTTGGATGGTTCCTCTATCACCTTCATAGCAAAAGCAACATTCTCAAAAACAGTTTTATTTTCAAATAACTTAAAATCTTGAAACACAACACCTAGCTGTCTTCTAAAATAAGGAATTTTTTCCTTCGACATTCTGGTAATATTTTTGTCTCCTATAACAATTGTTCCATTTGTAGGTTCTATTTCTTTCAAAAGCAATCTGAGCATTGTAGATTTACCTGAACCTGTATTCCCTACTATGAATACAAACTCACCTTCTTTTATCTTCAAGTTTACATTTTTTATTCCTACAGCACTGTTTTCATATATTTTAGTTACATTATCTAGTATTATCAAATTAAATACCCCCTTAACCCTTAGCCATAGCAAATACTTATTTACAGCTTTACCACTATTTTACCACATTACAAAACAATATATTACCCATATCTCTATTTTACAAGAAAATTTCAAAAAAGTCAATTTCGTTTTTTACATATTCGACCTTTTTAACAACTTTTTTTAAAAAGCAAGAAATACATAAAGTCCATTGATATATTTTACAACATAAAAACAAAAAAAGCAAGGCATTAGCCTCACTTTTTACTAGTATTCATATATTACCATTTCAATATTCTGTCGTTATTATGGGAGTTGCTATATATAAATATGTTTTATCTTCATAACTATTATATCTCATTGCAAGATTTACATTTACTTTATTTTTCTCTTGTATTATAAAGTCTTTTATATAGCTTGTATATCCATATAAACTATAAATATTATCTGTTTCAAAACTATCGATTTTTCTAGCTTTTATACTTTTAAATACTTTATCAGCAAATTGAATTTTCTTATTCTTTTCCATATCTCCTTCATATCTGCCAACAACTGTAATATTCATATTATAATCTAGCCCTAACTCTTTATGCACTTTATCAAGTAATGTTTGTACAATCCCAAGTCCATCAATTTTATTATATAAAATTGTATTAATGATCAAATAGGTCTCTTCTATTTTATTGTTTTCATCTTTTTTAGATTCTATTTTTATAATAGTTTCCGAATCATCACCAGTTCTAGTTACAACATACGAAAGTTTCATATCATTTTCATTTTTTTCTACTTGGACCTTATTTTTTATATCAAGTTCTAATAGTACCTTTTCTATTTCCTTTTTCATATCATCATATGTTAAGAGTGAGGATTTTAGTTTTGATACTGTACTTATATTTCCCTGTACAGTCTCACAAGAGTACTTATTAAAAACTGTTAGTAAAACATTACTCTTCTCAATTTCATAAAAATTAAAAGCTACTAATATAGTTATTAAAATTATTGAAAAAACTATAATACTTATTCTCTTGTTTTTAATCACAATCCCTCCCTTTTGGAATAATACATCTTATCTAATTACCACCTATACTATTCTACTCTCATTAGTTTTTTCACTTATTTTTTCAAGTGTCTCTCCTATAAACTCATTAGAAAATTCACTGTCTGCTATATCTCCTATGGAAATCATTCCTACCAAATCTCCATCGTCAGTCACAGGAAGTCTTCTTATCTTATGCTCTGCCATAAACTCTAGTGCGCTATCTACGTCCTCATTCTTATCTATACATATAGCTGAATGTGACATGACATCTTCACACTTTACTTCTGTCATTATCTTTTCAGATGCTACAGCTCTAACAACTATATCTCTATCTGTAATCATACCAACAATTTCGTCACCCTTCTTTACTGGCAAACACCCTATATTAGCTTCTTGCATTATTCTAGCTGCTTTAACCAAGCTATCATCAGCATTTACTAATATTATGTTTGTCGACATATAATCTTCTACATTCATGTTCTTCTCTCCCTCGTTTAATAATATAGTCTCATTGTATAAAATCTTTTTCATTTCTAGTTTATTATTACCTTTTTTTAGATATTTATTATTTTTATTTTCCAATTTTCAAATGTAATTTATAATTTGTAAATTACATTTACATTGCTTTCTTGTCATCTGGTATAACAAATCTTATTATCTTGCCGTCATCATACTTATTTAAAAATTCTGTTTTTCTCTTTATCATTGCTTGGTACTCCACTTCTGTTATCTTACCGTCTACTACCATTTTCTTTGCTGTCTTTATAAAATCCTCTATTGTTTTTACTAATTTTCTCGCTTTCAAACTCAAATTTTCGTTCATCTTACTACCTCCTAGAATAAATTATATTTTTGTTTTTACTAACTATTAATATCCAATTATTAGTTAGTAATACATTTTCTTCCATATTTAGAGTTTAAACTTTTTGGGATAAATTTACAAACTCCAAATTCATTCGTTATATTTGTATATTCGCTCAATAAATAAATTATTGTTTATCTATATCATTAATGCAAAGTATTACTAAAATTTGCGTGACTTGTCTTCGATTTGCTCCGGTTTCTATGTTTTTTTACATAAAAATTTAATATTCTCACAAAAAAATACAAGCCAATTTTCGACTTGTATTTTCATATTATTTTATGTTTGCATTCTGCTTATTCAGCAGGGAACTCTGTTATCTCTCCCGTAATATATTTATTAATCATTGTAACATCTGACATGTTTACAAACCCATCTCCGTTTACATCTGCTGCCTTGCTTTGTGGTTCTGTAAGATTTACTGTACCTCCAAAAGCTTTTTGTGCCATTATTGAATCTTCACTCGTTACTTGACCATTTAGATTTACATCTCCTATTATTACTCCTGTTGTAAAGTTAAGTGTATATTCATCATTATATATTCCTGCTGCGTTTTTACATCCATTAGTGTTTAGTATTATTGTATATTTTGTGTTTGGTTTTAAATCCCCGTTTTGAAACCAAACCATAACTTTGTTACCATCAACTCGTTGCGAATAACCAGGTCCTCCATCATTCATATCAATAACACTTGTAGTAGCTATTTCATTACTTTCAAATATTGGCTCTGAGAATGTAAATATAAATTCTGAAGCTAGTTTCACATTTGTTGCATTATTAGCTATTGATGTACTAATCACCTTTGGTGCTTCTTTAGCCTTTATTGTAAAGTTAAATGTATACGCTTCATTTGTATTTCCATCTACATCTGCAAAATATCCAGGATTAATTTTTACTGTATATTTTCCTGGTCTCATTTTTTTGTTTCTCTCAGAAGATAATATCTGTATGGTTTTATCATCTGGGTAAAATCCTAATTCTAAATAAAATCCTGCATCTGCTCCATTTTCGTCGGTAACTGTCATTGCTCCTGATAAATTTGCTCCTGTTGCAGTTGCTCCTACATTGGTTAATTTTTCTGAATATGATACTAGTATTTCAGAATATTCATAATATATCGGAAGTGCTGTTATAACTGAACCATTTGCTGGACTAGTAGAAAGTACTTTTGGAGCATCTACTTTTGTTGTAAATTTAAATGTATATGGTTCATTAGCATTTCCTGATAAATCTTTAAAAGAACTTAATACTTTTACAATATACGTTGTACCTGATTTTAGACTTCCATTTGCAACCCTTAATTTAAAACTTTGACTACCATCAAAAGTCTGTGATAATGGTACTGCATTTCCTGCTTCATCAGTTACACTCGCATATGATACCATATATTGTCCGTTTTCTACCACTTTTTCTGAAAAATTTATTTTTATGATAGGTGTTAAATCTACATTTGTTGCACCATTTGCTAGGCTTGTACTTACTACTTTCGGTGCTATTGTATCTGCTGCTTTTGTTGTAAATGAGACCTTATAATCTTGTATGTTATTTCCTAACCCTTTTATTTCAAAAACATATGTTTTACCTGCTTCTAGATTAGATAATTTTGAATATACTATTTTATTACCCATAACAATACCATCTGAAGTAAATACATCACTTGGATTTGTTGTGTCATAATAAGATGTAGCTACCCATATAGGAACATTTGTGTTTATAATATTGTTATATTCAAGCACTAGTGATGGGTTCGATAGGATATCATCTGATCCGTTTGCTACCGTTACTTTTTTTACTGACGTTATACTTGCTACATCCTTTGTTGTAAAAGTAAATGTACATCCGGGTATAGTTCCTTTTCCTTCAAAGTCAAATTGGTACGTTTTACCTGAATCTAAGTTTACTCGTCCAAATGTTATTTTATTTCCCACTATATCTCCAAATATACCACTACTCCTTTTAGCACTTGGATCCGAGATATCAAAGAAATATCCAAACATTCTATCATTTGAGGTTAGTTTTGTATTGTATTCTATTACAAATGAGGCATTTGTTGGTTCAACATCTCTTGCTCCATTTCTTGGCGTTGTACTCACTACTTTTGGTGTTGTTACTACTGTCGATTTTGTTGTAAAGCTAAGTGCATATGCTTCATTATATATTCCTGCAGCATTTTTACATCCTTTTGCATTTACTTTTATTGTATATCTTGTGTTTTCATCTAAATCGCCTTCTCTAAACCCGACTATCAGTTTATTACCATCAAGTCGATAATAGTCACCTCTAGTTTTATAACCGTTTACGTCATAAACATCTACTGTCGATACTGCTGCATTTTCAAACACTGGCTCTGAAAATGTGAATGTAACTTGTGAAATTAGTTCTACATTTGTTGCACCATTAGATATTGAAGTTCTCACAATTTTTGGTACTGTTGTGACTGCCTCTATTGGCTGTGTAGAATTTATTACTCTAAATGAGCTTTTTATTTTATTCATTACTGAGTTTAGTAATTTAGATTGTTCTTCTGATGATTTCTCCGATGTCTCAGACCCTGTTGAACTACCTACTCTTATTACGGGAACATATTGACCAATTCCTCTTTTGTATATAAATATACTATCGCCCATTTTTATTGATTGAATGCCGTCTCCTGTCCCTAGTTCAGTTTCTAATATATAATCATCTTTAATCACTCTTGTTCTATTATTATAATTAATATCTGAATTTAATTCATTCATAATACCCGAAATTGTAGTAGATTTACCATTGTCAAAATTCAAATAATAAACATTTATAAACATTCCTGATGAGATTTCATCTAATTGTGCATATTGATCACTAAAGTTTTCATTATGCAACCCCGCAATATCTATGTCTTGTTGGGTTAATAAAGGCTTATTGAAATCACTACTTTCTATTGGGTATTTAAATGTTATATTTCCATCATTAAAAATTTTATATTCCGTACCAAGATTCTCGTCTTTTACTGCAACTTTTTCCCCTTGGTAATTTGATCCTATACTTGATTTGTAAATAAGTGAGCACGCTTCTGCTCTGGTTAATGTGCTTTGTGCTCTAAAGCTTCCATTACCATCGCCTTCCATAACCTTGTTTTTTATGGCTAATGCTATATATCCTCTTAAACTAACAGATATTGCACTCTTATCACTATATGTATTTAGTACGCTCAAGTCTGGTGATTGTTCATCCATTCCTTTAGCTGTAACTATCGCTACTGCCATATCTTCTCTTACTGCGGTATCACTACCCTTAAAATAAAGTTTATCTCCTGCTTTATATCCCGTTAAATATTGCTTTGCTGTTTCAACATACTTATATGCCCAATTACTTTTCGAAACATCTACAAATGTTGGTGTCTCTGGATTCAGAAGTTCTAAATTTAGTGCTAAAACTAATATTTTTGCAAATTGTTCCCTAGTAACAGAATCATTTGGTCTAAATGTTCCGTCACTAAAACCAGCTATTACCCCTTTATCAACCATTTGCATAACTGCACTATATGCCCAATTATTTGAACCTAAGTCACTGAATTTTTGATCATTACTTGCTAATGTTGGTGTAGATAAAAATAAAATTACAAAACATAACATAAAACTAATTAATCTGTAAAACTTTTTCTTCATAAAAATCGCCCCTTTTATATTTAGTGCAAAAAATTTTAGTGTATTTTTTGCCTTTTTTATAATATCTGACATCAAATATTAGATTATCGTTTTAATACTATAATACATAATATAATATTTTTCTTTTATTGTCAATAAAAAAAGGAAAATAAACTGATTTTTTTTCCTTTTTTTTACATTTATTATTGTTGTGTTGTTTTTGTTGTCTGTTCTTCAGGAGTTACTGCTGGAACAGTAGTTGTAGGTGCTACTGGTAAAGTTGTATTCGTTATCGGTGTTGTTGTCGTCTCAGTCGTTGGTGTCGTTGATGTAGCTGTATCAGCTGTACCCGTTTGCTGTTCCTTAGGTAATCCATAAGGCTCATCCGCTATGTCTTTTGGTATAACACCTTCTGTTGTATTTGTGTTTACCCCCGTTTTTGTATTAGTAGTCTCTTGATTATTTATTATTACATTTATAACAACTGCTAAAATGATAAATACAAATATACCTATTTTTGTTAATGATTCAAGCTTTCCTTCATATGTTTTTGATTTGTTTTTGTTGTAATAAGTATCCCCTACTGATGTAGTCCCTGTCATTACCCCAAAACCTCTTGTTTTACTTTTTTGCATTAGTATAATAATTATCAAGAATACTGTTATTAATAAATATACTCCGTATAATATTGTAGTCATAAATTAAGTCTCCTTTTGATTTTAGTTTCAGATACATTATATTTTATCTATTTATATTAAAAAATACTTTCTTTCCTGGATATTCTGCTCCAAAATCGAGTTCCTCTTCAATTCTGAGTAATTGATTATATTTTGCTACTCTATCAGAACGACATGGTGCTCCAGTTTTGATTTGACCTGCGTTCATAGCTACTGCTACATCTGCAATGGTCGAATCTTCTGTTTCTCCAGATCTATGTGAAATAACTGCTGTCATTCCTGCTCTATTAGCCATTTGTATGGCATCTAATGTTTCTGTTAAAGTACCAATTTGATTTAGTTTTATCAAAATTGAATTTGCAGAACGTTGTTTTATACCTCTTTCAAGTCTCTCTGTATTAGTAACAAACAAGTCATCTCCTACTATTTGAACTCTGTCTCCTAGTTTCTCAGTTAACAGCTTCCATCCATCCCAATCTTCTTCGGCTAGTGCATCTTCTAAAGATATTATTGGGTATTTATTTACTAAGTCTTCAAAGAACTCTACCATTTCTACTGTAGACTTTTTGTATCCTGACTTCCAGAAATCATACATTCCATCTTCTTTATACATTTCTGATGCCGCTGCATCTATAGCCAACATAAAATCAGTATCATCATCATTACTTGCCTTATATCCTGCATTACCTATAGCTTCAAGTATAACTTGTATAGCTTCTTCATCGCTAGATAAATTTGGTGCAAAACCACCTTCATCACCTATTGCTGTTGATAAACCTTTGTCCTTTAAAACCTTCTTTAATGTATGATAAACATCTGTACACATTCTTAATGCATCACTAAAAGTATCTGCGCCTACTGGCATAATCATAAATTCTTGTATATTAACAGTATTATCAGCATGTTTTCCACCGTTTAATATATTCATCATAGGAACTGGTAATGACTTAGCATTTACCCCTCCTATATATTTGTAAAGTGGTAATCCAAGTGCTGCTGCCGCTGCTCTTGCAACTGCTATTGATACACCTAGTATTGCATTTGCACCTAATCTAGCTTTGTTATCTGTTCCATCTAACTCTATTAACATTTTATCTAGCATTGTTTGGTCTAAAGCATTCATTCCCACTACAGCCTCTGCTATAATATCGTTAACATTATCTACTGCGTTCAGAACGCCTTTACCTTGGTACCTATTTTTATCTTCGTCTCTAAGCTCTACAGCTTCGAATTGTCCTGTGGATGCACCAGATGGCACTAATGCCCTTCCCATATACCCGCCCTCTAAGTGTACGTCTACCTCTATAGTTGGATTTCCCCTTGAGTCTAAAATTTCTCTTGCAAAAACATCTAAAATTTCAATATAACTTGTTTCTAACATTAAACAATTCCTCCTTTTTATTTTTATTTAAACATTATACTTGATAATCCAAAAAATGCAACTATTAATATAATTACACCTAAAATTAATGAACTCCATTTCAATAAATCTGTTTCAACTAATTGAGATTTTCCTTCTTTTAGTTTCTTTGAAAATTCATTCATTTCTATTTCTATTCCTTGCTTTTGAATTACATGAAATAATATTTTCAAATCTGTATTATCAAAAAAGCTTATATTTATCCAAACTGGGTTTTCTCTGTCTTTTGTATATACTTTCACCCTATATCCTACTTGAAACCAGCTCCACACAAATGCTGTATCCATTTTAACAATACTAGAATAATCAACATTATGTAACCCTTTATATATAAATTTATCCTCAAACAATACTAGTTTTTGCACATATGTATGTCTTATAAGCACCAAATCCATTATTAAAAACAAAATAAGTAATAAGAGTAATGTTGGAAAAGTATCTGGCATGGTATACATATTAGCTAAGAAATATGCAAGTATAGGCAGTAACGCTATTTTAAAAAACCATGCTATTCTCCAATCTGGTTGAATTACATATGGTATCGGAAACTTATCCTTTTGCGTTACATCCGTTAATGCATATTGCTTTTGTTTTTCTAGCGCTTTTCTTAGTGTGTCCGGATCAATAAGATTTTCTTCTAATAAAATTTCACCTAACATTTTTTTACCCATATAACTTCATCTCCTCCTAAATATTTCAAAGTGCAAACCGCACAATGTTTTTCCTTCAACTTTTAACTCTCACCTTTCACCTTTCAACTTTATCAAGCTTTCTCCATTCATTTCTATTGGTTTTGGTAGTCCCATCATTTCTAAAATTGTTGGAGCAATATCACAAAGTTTTCCATCTTCTCTTATTATAGCATTTTTTTCAAAATTTACAAGTATTAATGGAACAAAATTTGTAGTATGTGCTGTATATGGTTTTCCATCAGGATAGATCATCTCTTCTGCATTGCCATGGTCGGCACATATGAGCATTTGTGAACCTTTTTGTAAAACCGTATCATAAACTCTACCTACACATTCATCGACAGCTTCAACTGCCTTTACTGTTGCTTCCATTATTCCACTATGACCTACCATATCGCAATTCGCATAATTTATAACTATAAAATCATACTTATCCGAATTAATGGCCTCTATCAATTTATCAGTTACTTCATAAGCACTCATTTCTGGCATTAAATCATAGGTTGCAACTTTAGGCGAAGATATAACTAGTCTATCTTCTCCATGATATGGTTCCTCTATTCCACCATTAAAAAAGAATGTAACATGTGCATATTTTTCGGTTTCGGCTGTATGAAATTGCTTTAAACCTTTCTTTGCTAAATACTCAGCTAAAGTGTTTTCTATGTTTTCTGGTTTATACACTACGAGCTTATTTTCAATATTAATATCATATTCTGTAAAACAAACATAAACAAGCTTCATAAAACCTTTATTTCGAGTAAAATCTCCGAATGACTCATCACAAAAAGCTTTTGTTATTTCTCTAGCCCTATCTGGTCTAAAGTTAAAACATATTATTGAATCATTTTCATTTATAGTTGCTATTGGCTTATCATTTTCCATAATAATTGTAGGAACTACAAATTCATCTAATATATTAGCTTGATATGATAAAATAATAGCTTCTGATGCACTGTTTGCTTTTGCTCCATCCCCCATAACCATTGCGTTATAGGCTTTTTCTACTCTTTCCCATCTATTATCTCTATCCATAGCATAATATCTGCCAGTTATTGTAGCTATCTTCCCTACACCTATTTCATTAATTTTATTTTCCAACTTTTCTAAATATTTTTTTGCTGAATTAGGTGGAGTATCTCTTCCATCTAAAAAAGCATGTACATAAACCTTTTTGAGGTCATGCCTTCTTGCTAATTCTAATGTAGCGTATAAATGCTCTTCTTCACTATGAACTCCTCCGTCAGACACTAGCCCGTATATATGAAGTGAAGAATTATTATTTTTACAATTATCTATAGCTATAAGTAATTCTTCCTTTTCAAAGAAGTCTCCATCTTTTATAGACTTTGTTATACGTGTCAAAGATTGATACACAACTCTACCTGCACCCATATTCAAATGTCCTACTTCTGAATTACCCATTTGCCCTTCTGGAAGTCCTACTGCTAGTCCACTTGCACTACATTTTGCATAAGGATATTCTGTCATTAACTTATCTAAATTAGGGGTGTTTGCTGCTATTATTGCATTACCCTCTACCCTATCACTAAGTCCAAAACCATCTAAAATCATTAAGATTGTTGGTCTTCTAGTCATTTGTATTCCCCCTTAATAGTTCACAGTTCTATCACTTCTCCACGTTTAAACTCAAATTCAGGCTCTACTCGATTACCTTCAAGCGGTTGTATTGGTTCTTGATGTTCATATAACCACTTATCATACTCATATTCAGGAAATCTTACTTTATATCTATTAAAAGAATCTTCTTCATAATTCTTAATTTTTACTGTTGGTACCTCAATTTCTCCATTTATAATTTTGAGAGCTCTTTCTTGCAATTCTTTATTTGGAAATAACGGTCTAATAGGAGCATACATATTTTGTATTATTTCATATGTCTCTGGTCCCAATCCAAATACATGTTCCATAAGAAATGATTTTAAGGGACTGAACTTCTCTTTAATACAAATACGTTGAATATGCTTAGGTTCTTCTTCCTTACCTATAGTCTCTATGCATAACACTAATTTACCGTGAAACGTATTTACAACTAACTTAACTGTAGTAAAAGAATCTCCAAAGCTACACTTTTCACCATCTTCAATATTTATTACATCGACAATCTCAGCTTGTTTAACTTTAGTACCTTCACCTGTTATAGCATGCACAATATATCTATTAAATGTTAAATCGTGTTCACATAAAATATCTTTTATCACTGGTTCTTTTTCACTTACGACAATCCCTTTCATTGCTACATCTCCTTAATATTGGATTTTTCAACCCAACTCCCCCTGCGAGATCCCTCCGTCGCTATTGCGACACCGCCCTTATCAAGGGAGGCTTTTGACTATTCACGTACCACCATCCACTATCCACTATTTACTCATTATAATTTACAATTACTTTGTATTCCCATTTATAAGTTTTTTTAGTTTTTGATCAAATGTTGCTATTTCATATCCTTCCACTTCATTGTAGGTATATAAAACAATATCAATAAAATCTAGATTGAATTTGTCATAATTGTGTAAAATACCTTTAATAAGTTCTCTGTTTTCAGTATTTACTTTTCCTATTTCATAGATTTCAAGCAGTCTTTCACATACCTCTTTTTTATTTATGTTATAGACTTTCTTTAAAACATAAACTATTTCAGCTAATACTTCTATTTTTAGTATTACTTCTTCATTTTCTATTATTTTTTCTGCCTCATCTGCTTGTTCTTTTATATCATTAAGCATATATCTTAATATAATATTTGCATCAATTATCTTCATGATTTTCCCTCACCATCTCTTGCCAAGCAGTTTCCTCTTCTGGGATTTTATTTATATCTTTATATTGTTCTAGACAACCTTTTAAAGATTTGCTTTTTATTTTGCTTTCATTTGATATTTCTTTATTATTTTCATTGATATATTCTAAAAAATCTATTATTTGAGCTATTTTTCTTTCAGGCATTTTTTCTATTATTCCAATTGCTTTTTGTTTAAGTATTCCCACAATAAACACCTCTCTTTTAACCATTCTTATTCACTATCCACTATTTATTCATTATAGTTTACAATACTCACAAAGTCTTCCTTCAAACTAGCTCCACCTACTAGTGCACCATCAATATTCGGCATGTTAAATAATTCTTTTGCATTATCTTTTGTTACGCTTCCACCGTATTGTATTCTCATAGTGTTTGCTACAGCACTGCCATACATTTCAGCCAGAGCTTCTCTTATATATTTACAAACTTCTTCTGCTTGCTCACTTGTCGCTGTTTTTCCGGTACCAATGGCCCAAATAGGTTCGTATGCTATTATTACCTCTTGTACTTGGTCTTTTCCTACCTTTTTTAGTCCTTCTATAACCTGATTTCGAACTAAATCAAATGTATCGCCTGCTTCTCTTTGTGCTAGTGATTCACCAACACACATAATAGGCTTTAGCCCTACCTGAATAGCTTTTAAAACTTTTTTATTTACTATTTCATCAGTTTCGCCAAAATATTGTCTTCTTTCAGAATGCCCTATTATCACGTATTCTACGCCTAAATCGTACAACATATTTGGAGATATTTCCCCTGTATATGCACCCTTTTCTTCGTAGAACATATTTTGTGCACCAAGCTTTATATCACTTTGATAATCTTCAAGTAATGTAATTATTTCTGATAATGCCAAAAAAGTAGGGCATATTACAACATCTACCTCACTTGTATCTATATCATCATGAATTTCCCCAACGAAATCTATAGCCTCTAACACAGTCTTGTTCATCTTCCAATTTCCTGCAATAATTTTCTTTCGCATCTTTACTTTCCTCCTCTACATCTCTCGTCGCCCCTCTAACGCTCTTGAGAGCGTTATTTCATCAACATATTCTAGGTTGCCACCTACTGGGATACCATGTGCTATCCTCGTAACCTTTACTCCTAGTGGTTTAATCAGCTTACCAATATACATTGCTGTTGCTTCTCCTTCTACGTTGGCATTTGTGGCTAATATTATTTCACTAACTTGATTTATTCTGACTCTATCTAAAAGCTCTTTTAATTTTAAACTTTCTGGACCTATCCCGTGCATAGGAGACATTACTCCATTTAAAACATGATATGTGCCCTTATAGTTCTGTGTTTTCTCATATGCTACCATATCTTTTGCATCTTCTACAACCATAATCGTTGTTTTGTCTCTTTTTAGGTTACTACATATAGGGCAAGTGTCTTGATCTGTTATACAGTAGCATATAGAACAATATTTTATGTTTTTTCTAGCATTTATAATTGATTTTGCTAAGCACTCTACGTTCTTTTCTGGCATATTAACTATGTAAAATGCTACTCTTTGAGCTGATTTATTACCTATTCCAGGTAGTCTTGATAGTTCTTCTATGAGACTTGACATCAAATCGCCATAATATTTCATAATAATCACTTACCCTTCGGTTTACCTGCTTTTCTTTTATATTCTATGCCTTTTTCTTCTGCTAGCGTAAATAAGTATTTTATAAACTCTCTATTTATATCCGCTCTCTTTAACGCAAACTCTATAGTAGCTTTTAGATAACCTACTTTACTGCCTATGTCATATCTTTTTCCTTCAAACTCATATGCATATACTTCTTCCTCTTCTGAAAGCTTTTGTATCGCATCAGTAAGTTGAATTTCTCCATTTTTCCCTGGTTTTGTATTCTCTAGGTACCCAAATATTTTTGAAGATAAAACATATCTTCCGAGTATAGCTATATCAGACGGCGCCTCTTCTATAGATGGTTTTTCAATCATGTCTTTTACTAAATGTAGTTTTTCACTAACCATGTCCCCATCAACTATACCACACTTTGATACTTGCTTCCTCTCTACTTTTTGAACTCCGACTATTGTTCTATCGTATTTTTCATAAATATCGATTAATTGCTTTATGCATGGCACTTCAGAGTCTACAACATCGTCACCTAAAAGTAATGCAAAGGGTTCGTCTCCAACAAATGATTTTGCACAATACACCGCATGCCCTAAACCTTTAGCTTCTCCTTGCCTTATATAATTGATATTTACCATATTTGATACATTTTCTACTATCTCAAGCAAATCCCTACGTTCAGATTTTCTAAGCTCTTCTTCTAGCTCATACGACTTGTCAAAATGATCTTCTATAGCATGTTTTCCACGCCCAGTTATAATTAGTATATCTTTTATACCTGACTTTACTATCTCTTCAACGATGTATTGTATCGCTGGTTTATCAACTATCGGTAGCATTTCTTTAGGTTGTGCTTTAGTTGCAGGTAGAAATCTAGTCCCAAAACCCGCAGCTGGTATTACTGCTTTTGTTACCTTCATACGACATCCTCCTTAACAGTTTTCTATCTCATTTATTTGAGTTCCTCCCCTGCGAAGGGGAGGTTAGGTGGGGTCACGTTGGTTTAACACTAACTCTATGACCCCCTCTAGCTCCCCCTTCGCAGGGGGAGGACATAAAACTCCCTACTTCAATGTGTTAACCTAAAGGTTTCGCCCGAAGGCGAGGGGTTTATTCTTATTATACAAATATTAAAATGGCAAATTAAATCCGCCTGTTAATCCACCGTATGTACTTTTTTCTTCATCTGATAACTTTCTCATTCCTTCATTTATCGCAGCTTTGATCAAATCTTCTAGTGTCTCTATATCTTCTGGATCAACTACTTCTGGTTTTATTTTTATAGATTTTAGTTGCTTTGAACCAGATAAAGTTACTTCTACAACCCCACCACCAGCGGTTGTAGTAATTTCTCTAACTTCAAGTTCCTCTTGTTTTTTTATTAGATCCTCTTGCATCTTTTGTGCTTGTTTCATTAAGTTTTGCATATTAGCAGGCATTCCCATTCCTCCAGGAAGCCCCCCTCCTCCAAATTTCCCTTTACCCATGTCTATATTCTCCTTTCGAATTTTATCGTGTTTTTTTATTCTTGAACCTTTGGTTCTTCTATTATCATAGTCAAATCTATTCTACCTTGTTCATCTATATTTACAACTTTAACTATTACTTTATCCCCTGCTTTTACTATGTCTTCAACTTTTGCTACTCGAGCCTGCGCTAGTTTTGAAATGTGTACTAACCCTTCTTTACTTGGTGCGATTTCAACAAATGCCCCGAATGTAGTGGTTTTAACAACTTTGCCATTAAATATCTGTCCTATTTCTGGATTTACCGCGATTGATTTTATTATAGTTAATGCTCTTTGTACCTTTTCACGATCTACCCCACATACAAATACTCTTCCATCATCTTCTATATCTATCTTAACACCAGTTTCATCGATAATTTTATTTATTGTTTTTCCTTTTGGTCCAATGACCTCACTTATCTTTTCTGGATCGATCTTTATTACCTCTATTATTGGAGCATATTTTGAAATCTCTTTTCTTGGTTCATCTATAGCCTTTAACATAACCTCGTCTAATATAAACATTCTAGCGTCTTTCGCCTCATATATAGCTTTCTCCACTATTTCACGTGTAAGCCCAAGAACTTTTATATCTAATTGTATTGCTGTTATACCAGCTTTAGTACCAGCAACCTTGAAATCCATGTCTCCAAAGAAATCTTCTAAACCTTGAATATCTAACATTGTTACAAACTCTTCTTCTGTTTCACCTGTAACAAGTCCTACTGATATACCTGCAACTGGTGATTTTATCGGAACTCCTGCTGCCATAAGAGAAAGTGTACTGCCGCAAACACTCGCTTGAGAAGTAGAACCATTTGAACTAAGCACTTCAGATACAAGCCTTATTGCATATGGAAATTCTTCCTCTGAAGGTATTACTGGTAGTAATGCTTTCTGCGCTAATGCACCATGTCCAATTTCTCTTCTACCTGGTCCACGAGAAGATCTTGCCTCACCTACTGAATATGCTGGAAAATTATAGTGGTGCATATATCTCTTACTCTCTTCTAACGCATCAAGTCCATCTAGTACTTGCACATCTGCTATAGGACCAAGTGTCGTAACTGTAAGCACTTGTGTTTGACCCCTTTTAAATATAGCCGAACCGTGTGTTCTTGGCAATATATCTACCTCTGCTGTTAATTCTCTTATTTCATCAAGTCTTCTTCCATCTACCCTTTGCTGTTTATTATATATCATACTTCTAACAGTACTTTTTGCAAATTTATACATAACTGTATCTACATGTACAGCAAAATCTGGATTTACTTCCATAAAATAATTTTTTACTTCTTCCGTAAGTAATTTCAAATGTTCTTGTCTTTCCTGCTTTGCATCTGAAAATAAAGTTTGTTCCATTCTTTCCCCGCCAACAAAAGAGGTAATTGCATCATATGCTTCACTAGGCACTTCACTTTTTGTATATTCTTTTGTTTCTTTTCCAACTTCTGCTTGAATATTCTTTATAAATTCTACAATCTTTTTATTTTCTTCATGTCCCTTAAATATACCATCTATCACTATTTCTTCTGATATTTCATTTGCACCAGCTTCTATCATAACGACTTTGTCGGCTGAAGAAGATACAGTAAGAATCATTTGTGTCTTTTCTCTTTGCTCTGATGTAGGATTTATAACTAATTCTCCATCAACATACCCTACACTTACGCCACTTATAGGTCCCTTAAATGGTATGCCCGAAATAGCTAAAGCAACAGAAGCGCCAACCATAGCAGTAAATTCTGGACTTGAATCTTGATCAACACATAATACTGTTGTATTAACGTTTACATCATTTTTATAGTCCTTTGGAAAAAGTGGTCTTATAGATCTATCTATAACTCTAGATGTAAGCACCGCATTCTCTGTCGGTCTTCCCTCTCTCTTTATAAATCCTCCTGGTATTTTACCAACTGAATAAAGTCTCTCCTCATAATCAACACTAAGAGGAAAGAAATCAATATTGTCTCTAGGCTTATCTGATGCTGTCGCTGTTGCTAAAACTACGGTCTCTCCATATTGCACTAAAGCCGAACCATTCGCCAACTCTGCTACTCTACCAATATCTACCTTTAATTCCCTACCTGCTATTTCCATTTTAAATTGTTTATACATAATTTGTCCCCTTTCAAAAACTGTGCACAATGCACAAATTATCCTACGTTTATTTTTATTTATAATTATTCCTTAACTTTCCAAATAATATACCCACTTCCTTATATCATACAGAATTTTCTAATATTTTTCAAGTGGAAAACGAAAAAAAGTTAATTTTATTACCAAAATTAACTTTTTTTCACATAGAAAATATTTCGTGTTTTTCAAATTATTCGCACATTATCAAATATAATACAAAGTGCTTTTTAAACCTTATCCTACTAATATTGCTGTATCTTTCCATCTCTATCTATATAAAACATTCCATTTTTAAATTTATTATCTATATCTATCACATCATCTTTTTCAAATGTTTGTGCAACCGATCCCCCATGATTTCCTGCTACTAACATTATTTTGTTTATTCCATTATTATCTTTCCCTATATAATATCTAAAATTTTTCCTGTCTTGTTTTTCTGTTCCTTCGGTGTACCCCTCGCTTACTTGTACTGATCCCTTTTTGTATATTCCGTATCGCTGTATTATTTCATTTGCATCGTTATCTGTCGCTCTTATATGTAAATACCATGTCCCATTTGCTGTTTGTGTTAGTGTTTGTGTATCTGTTACACCAGCTGTCCAGCTTCCTGTTGGTGTTGCGGATTCGCTCCACTCATATTCCCAGCTATCTATTCCACTATCTGCCGTTAATGTTATTTCTACACTTATGTCACTTCCATCTTTTATTCTACTTGTTATATCTGGCGTTATTGTCGGTCCTGTTTTATCAAATGTATATTCTTCTGTTGTTACTACTCCTATATTTCCTGCAGCATCATAACTTACTAACTTTAATATTACTGTTACACCATTATTACCGTCTACTGGTATTGTTCCTATTACTTCTGTATCTGTATTATCTGGCTCCGTTCCATCTATCGTATAATATGTATGTGCTACATCTATCCCACCAGCATCAGTTACTGTTATTGTTTGTGTTGAATTATATATTCCCGTTACCTTATCTACCGTTGGTGCACCTGGAGCTATTTTGTCTATATTAACTATACTTAGACTACTTTGAGTACTTGGATTTCCTACATCGTCATAACATCTTGCGTACACAGTACTATTTGTTGTTATCGTTAGTGCTACAATATAGCTTATCCATGCTCCGCTACCTATTTTATATTCTTTTATTGTTGCGTCGTTTGGATACGTTATTGTTACTGTTACATCTGTATTTGTTGGTGTTGATATGTTTACATCTATATCTGGTACTTCTGGCGGTGTACTGTCTATGGTTATTTGTTTGGTATCGCTCGTATTACCATTTCCTGCAGCATCTGAACATACAGCTGCATTTACTATTATCGTCTGAGTACCACTCCCAGAATTGGTTACTACTAGTGTATATACACTTCCACTTCCGCTAAATGTTCCTTTTGTTCCGTTTGTTACTGTTACATCATTTATATCAAATCCTGTTACCGTTTCATTAAAAGTAAATGTGTATGTTATACTACTTGCATTGCTTGGACTTTCTACACTTGATGTTATAACACATGTTGGTGATGTATTGTCTTGAACTATCTCATATCCTCCCCCTGGAACCAGATTCACAATAGTAGATTCTTGGATTCGTAGAGCGGGCCGCACACCCGCACTACCGCTAGTTGCCGTGTAGTCTACTAAACCATTGATTTTTACATAAAAAACACACTGAACGAGAGTCGGATGCGGTGTTATTAGCCACCAATTCGTGCCATCTCCACTACTTGGAAACACTCCTGCTAATATTGCTGAGTTGTATTCATTTTCTGTAAGAAGGTATATACCATCCCTTATTAGTGACTTTTCTCCTACTGTAAATGTATTGTAGTAGGTATTATTTAGATAATAGCCTATATTATTACTATCACTTGAATTATATGTTCGGTTATTATCAGGATCAAATGCCATATTCCCTATACTGACTGCTTTAACAATTAATCCCGTAGACGGATTTATTAATTTCCAAGCCTCACCGTGAAACATTATAATCTGTCCTACGCTTAACTCGGTTATTGTGCTAGTTGTAGATAAGGCTGTTATCCTAGTAAACCCAACACCGTTCCCTATACCTGGGCTTGTTAATGTGTTAGTTAGGGGAGCATAGCCATATACATTTCCGATACCTTTACTACCTGGAGCACCATCAAACCATCCCGTATACTCCCAATATTCTGGGTCTTCATAATAATATGCATCATCACCCCTGCCACCTACACCTCCTGCAAGTATTCTATTTCCTATATTATTTGCATCTTTACGAACCTCTATTGTTCCACTAGAACCATTTATATATAAGTTTGTTAGGCTATCAAGTGTAAGTACTCCCCTTGCATAACCACCTTTTCCTCCGACTCCACCATAGGCCCCCCCTTCATCATTCCCAGAAGCACCTTCGCTTCCCCATACTTCGATTATATATGTTCCAGCACTAAGTGAAATAGAAGCTTGTGTACCTTCAACATAACTATAATCAGTTGCATGAACCTTTAATTCACTCATTAGGATCAATCCAACGACCATTATAAGAAATGTTATTATTTTTTTATTATACATTTTAATTATCCCCCCTCATGGCCTTGAAATTGAATATTAATTACTAGCCTAATACTGCTGTATCTTCCCGTCTCTATCTATATAAAATATTTCATCCTTAAATTTATTATCTAAATCTATCACATCATCTTTTCCAAATGTTTGTGCAACCGATCCCCCGTGATTTCCTGCTACTAACATTATTTTATTTATTCCATTATTATCTTTCCCTATATAATATCTAAAACTTTTCCTGTCTTGTTTTTCTGTTCCTTCGGTGTACCCCTCGCTTACTTGTACTGCCCCCTTCTTGTATATTCCGTATCGTTCAGTTACTTCATTTGCTTCGTTATCCGTAGCTCTTACGTGTAAATACCATGTTCCATTTGCTGTTTGAGTTAGTGTTTGTGTATCCGTTGCACCACTAGTCCAGCTTCCTGTTGGTGTTGTCGCTTCACTCCACTCATATTCCCAGCTATCTATTCCACTATCTGCCGTCACCGTAATTTCTACACTTATATCGCTTTCACTTTTTATTCTACTCGTTATGTCTGGCGTTATTACTGGTCCTGTTTCATTAATATTTACTATACTTAGACTGCTTTGTGTACTTGGGTTTCCTGCATCATCATAGCACCTTGCATATACTGTACTGTTTGTTGTTATCGTTAATGCTACTGTGTAGCTTGTCCATACCCCTAATCCTATTTTATATTCTTTTATTGTTGCATCTATTGGATACGTTATTGTTACTATTACATCCATATTTGTTGGTGTTGTCGGATTTGCATCTATTATCGGTACATCTGGAGGTGTACTGTCCACTGTAAATGTTGCACTTGGTCCTGCAGCTGGTGCATAATCTGGAGTTGTATTCCATGCTCTCGATGCTGCAACAGATATACCTAGAGTACCCTCTCCTGTTATATCTGATATGGTTACCGTTGGTGTATTAGTTATTCCATTTGTTACTTCTACTATTCCATCTGCTGTTCCTGATTTGTTTAAAATAATATCTTGGTTCCTTAGAGAAACTGTAGTAGCGTATTCATCATATGTAACTGTGTATGTAACCAATCCTGTTCCCGTAAATGCTGCAGATGGTGAGCTAATAAATACGCCAGGTATAGCTGTTGCTACTGTTATTCGAACTAATCCATTACCAGTTCTAACCCCAGAAGTCGTTGTTGCATTTGTTAGCCCTGTTATATAAGAACTACCGCCGCCACCACCAAAGAAATCAGCCTGACCATTTTCACCAACACCTAATTGATACCCTGAAATCTGAGTACCACCAGTTGCAACTCCTCCAGTTGAAGATGCACCTCCATCACCACCACTTGTCCCACCGCCATGACCTCCATAACCAAAACTATCACCACCACCGAGACCACCTGCACCACCAGCGACAATAACTCTATTAGCTAAAGAGGTTCCGCTAATCCTTACATCTGTTGCTCCACCTCCATTTAGTGAACCATTTATACCACTACCTCCACCATTATATCCATTACTTCCGCCAACATATATATATAATGTTTGTCCTCCTGTTACTACTTTTGTGCCTTTAGCATATCCGCCATAGGCAGTGTTACTACTTATACCAGCACCCCAACACTCTATTTGAACAGAGGTTACACCTACCGGTACTGTCCATACCTGTTGACCTCCTGTAAAATTATAATCTACTGATAAAGCTGCATTAACATTTGATTTACTTATTAGAAACGATCCAAAAATCAATATGATAAATACTATTAGCTTTTTATTATTGATATAACTATCCCCTTTCCTAACTTTTAAAATTATAACTGTTTATTTTTCATCATTCTAATACTCAATATATGATCCTTTATTATTTTTTTGTCCCATTTTATTATTATCATCACGCACTCCTACCCCCCTCATTCGATGCTTTTATTTAGGGGGGTAACAATAAATAATATCACTTATCTCTTGTACTATTTTACGCTATTTACGTAAAAAAATCAAGCATTATTTTTATGCTTGATCCACTAACTACTCATATTATATTATACACATTTCTTTTCATTATTACATGGTAATTCATTCCTGTTTTTTTATATGCTTTAACTTGTTAGACAAAAAAATTCAAGCTTTCGCTTGAATTTTTTTGTTTATTTTCTTAATCCTAATTGACTTATTAAATCACGATATTTTTCAATGTCTTTTTCTTTCAAGTATGATTGTAATCCTCTTCTTTTACCTACCATTTTAAGCAGTCCACGACGAGAATGATGATCTTTCATATGCGTTCTTAAATGTTCTGTAAGTTGATTAATTCTTTCTGTAAGTAACGCAATCTGAACTTCTGGTGATCCTGTATCTGTAGGACTTTTACCAAACTTTGCAGCAATTTCTTGTTTTTGTTCTTTAGTCATAATTATCCCTCCTTAAATTTTTTCTAATACACCTATTACTAAGATTTGGTTGGAGAGTATCCAAAACCTGGTAAAGGTAATTTAGTAAACCTAGTATATCATATTTCCCTCCATTTGTCAAATGTTATTCTAGCTCCATTTTCTTGTATTTTTCTTGATATAGTAGTTCTACTATATCTTAAATTTTGATATTGACCTCTGAAGTTCTTGTGCTAGATTAGATAGCTCAGTAGTTGAAATAGCTATTTCTTTAAACGACAATACTTGTTCTTCCGTAGACGAAGCTACCTCCTCGGTACTTGCTGCATTTTCCTGTGCTATTGCTGATAAATTTTCCATTATCTTAACAATATTTTCTTTGGTTTCAACCATTTTCTCGCTTGAAATGCCAATCTTTTGGACTAACTCTGCAGCTACTTTTATTTTTTCAAACATTTCATTATATTTTTCCTCTGTAATCCTAACACTTTTTATTTGTTCCCCTAATATTTTTAAAACTTCTTTTATCGTTTCAACAGATTTTTCCGAATCGTTTTTTAGTAGCTCTACTGCATCATCTATTGTTTTCGTCGATCCTGTCGATTGCTCAGCGAGTTTCCTTATTTCATCTGCAACAACTGCAAAACCTTTTCCGTGTTCTCCTGCTCTTGCTGCTTCTATTGCTGCATTTAAAGCAAGTAAATTTGTTTGTTCTGCAATTGTATTTATTAATTTACTAGTTTGACCTATATTTTCCGAGCTTTTATTTGTTTTAATAATTTCATCATACACAGACTTAATTGCACTTTCGCTTGTTTTAGTGTTATTAGTAAGATTATCTACTACTTGTAACCCTTCGTTTATAGCATTACTTACTTTAATTGTTGCAGCAGTTAAGTCTCCCATGTCTTTTTGATCTTCTTCTATTAATTTTCCTAATTTATTAAGCTTTTCTGCACCATCTTCCGTATTTTGTGCTTGATTTGTCGCACCCTTAGTAATATCTTCAACAGTTCTTGAAATCTCTTGTGCAGATCCAACAGCTTCTTCTGACGTAGACGTAAGTTTCTCTGAAGAAGCTGCAAGTCTTTCGGATGAGTTTGAAACCATTCTTACCATGTCCCGTAAGCTTTTTATCATATTTTTCATTGTATTGTTTATTTGGCCTATTTCATCCTTACGTTTTAAATCCTTATCACCAATTTCTACAGTCATATCTAAATCAGCAATTTTATTTAAGTTACGTATAAGTTTATTAAATGCTACTACTATTAATCTAGATATCAATATTGCTATAAGTGTCCCCAAAATAACAATAATTCCCAATGAAATATATGACCCTATCTTTAGTGCCTCTAAATTTTTAAATACCTCATCCATATCTATCTCTATAACAAGTCCATGAATAGCATCTCCAAACATTATAGTAGTCAGACTTCCATAAACTTCATTTCCCATGTAATTTTTATATTCATGCGTATCTATAAAATTTAAATCATTGTTTTTTATAGGTTCTTTCAGATCTTCTATTGCTTTTGTTTTAATAGACTTTTTTAATACAGAATCTTTATAATCACCTTGTTTTGCATTACTCAATAGCAATCCATCAGCATTTATAATATATGTGTCTGCGCTTTCCCCCAAAATTTTTAATCCTTGTTCTATTAAATCACCCATTTCTTTTTGATTAATCATAATATTAACAGTCCCTATGATTTTCTGGTCATTTGTTTCACATATAGGTGTTGATAATACAAAAATTTCATCTTTTACAAATTCTGAATAAAATAACTCCGACCACCTTTGAGTACCTTCCATTGCTTTAATTATATATCCTCTATTACTAAGATTTGTATCTTCCAATTCTTTTTTAAACTTACTTGCATATATAACATGTCCTTTTTCATCTGTTACAAATATATCTGAATACCTATATGTATTTACTGTATTTAACATAACATCATTTATAGCTTTATAATACTCATTCCACTCTTGTCCTTTAGTATTCTTATTATAAAATATTACCCCGTCAATTAATCGTTTTGTTCCCGCTAATATTTTTCCTTGACCCTTTTTTTCATCAAAATATTTGCTTAAAGAATTTTTTAGTATATTAGCATATAAAATGTTACTCTTTTTTACTTCTTGTTTTATATTGTTTTCACCACTATTAAGTATAAATGAAGCAATTATAAACATTGGCAATATTCCTGTTGCGAAGAACATAACAAGCAGTTTATTTCTCATTTTTAAGTTTTCAAATTTCATAATCTCTAACCACCCTTTTTTTAGTATTTTTAGATAGGAATATATTCATGTTACAATATACACCATAATTCTACTTAAAATATCATATATTTATATTATACTGTTTTAAAATATTTTGTCAATATAATTTCATATATTTATATTGAATTAATTCAATTAATTCAATTAAAAATTACCCACAACCCTAGATTCGCTAGTTTTATGTGTAACAACTCCTATATAATATATTACTATCATTTGTTTTTATCTTAATTTCTCATATCCTAGTCCGTAGTTCACATTCTTACCGTTCACACGCCTACTATTATATTCACAACCATAAGCGGTATTAATAGCATCATCTATCTTAGTTGCTGCCCTTTCATTCATTTTTCCACGCTTGCAAAACTCATAAAGTGAAATCTCAATCTCTTTAAAATTATTTTCAATAGGATTGTAAGCATTAACTATTTTATCAACTATAACTTGTGGTAACTCACCACTTACACTAAAGAAATTTGCTATGTTTGTTATGTCACTCTTGTCAGGTCTAAATCTAAAATTTTTAGCCTTTGATGGGTGCTTCAAACTATATTTCATAACATCACCTCTTATTATGCCAAATTATACAATATTATTAATATATTGTCAATCTATTTGTAAAATTTCTGTAATATTTTCTTAACAACATCCTCGGGTCTTTGACAGTTGTAACTAAATAAAATACCTACAAACCTTTTAAAAAGGTTATTTTTTTGTCAATTTTTCCACAAATTACTTGA
>Ga0154498_145_pt1 | contig 6702 bp, 7 predicted proteins | sample RifGroD2_FD_115977 | JGI IMG/M metagenome (GOLD analysis project Ga0154498, IMG submission 115977) | Clostridiales bacterium GWD2_32_59
TGTGGGAGTAATAGGATATAACGAAGGCGGTACTTATACGAATAATTATAGATTAGATACAGCAACAGCAACAGCACCAGGAGGTGGGGTAGATTCATCAGGTATAGTTGCAACACAAGCAGATTTACAATCAGTAGCTTTCCTATCTACCACACTTACATGGGATATGACGACTATATGGCAAGAGAATGTAGGTTGGCCCGTATTGAGATAAATTATAATATTACAAAACTAAAAAAATCCCTCGCAGTACTAGAAAGTACCGTGAGGAATTTTTTGGTTTTGTAGAAATTTAGAAAAGAATTTTATTTATCTGATTTACTTGAAATTAATTTTGCTAAAACGCAATGTACATCATTAAGGGATTCATTTAGTAATTGTAGATCCTCATTTGATAATAAGGATAGTTTTGATTGTATATTATGTAACATGTTTTTTGTGATGCCATCTAAAAATATACGTCCATCAGAAGTAAGGGAAATATTTATAATTCTTCTGTCAGAAATAGAAGGGGTTCTTTCTATAAGATTTTCTTTGATTAGTTTATTTATTAGTGGAGTCATATTTGGTTTTGAAACACATAAAATCCTACCTATTTCAGATACGGAAAGCGTTCCTAACTCCCGCAAGGTGATGAGTGTATATACATGCGAGGGGGATATGTTTTTATATGATGTCAGATTATTAGGAGGTCCAAAAACATTTTTAAATAATGGCAACATGGCTAGTAAGTTTTTAGAAATGTCTTCTTTGTTTTGATTGTTCATGTATATTCCTCCTCGTAAATGATATAAATAATATATTCAAAATATATTGTTTTTTATATGCTTTTATGTTACAATAGTTATGTAATAATAACCATTATAAAAACATAACAATATATGTACATAATACATCATAAATTATAAAAAAGCAATATATATATGAAAAATATAAAGATGAATAGAAAAGAACCTTAATAAACTCTCGTGCTGTCATTGCGAGGAACGTACTTTGTGACGAAGCAATCTCATTTTTAAGTTATATAAATGATGTAGAGATAAGATTGCTTCGTCGAAAGAACCTTCTCGCAATGACAGGCCACTAGAAAGTGGAGAGGGCTACAAATTAGCAGAAAAGGAGGGATTATGTGCAGATTATATTAAAATTTATCATAAAAAACATACAAGAAAATAAATTTAGAAGCTTTCTAATATTGCTGGCTATTGTACTATCTATAGCTTTATATTTTGCATCAAATGCTGTATCTTATTCCTTTTCGAAAACGATAGTAGCACAGTTAAAGAGTACATATGGGCAAACGGATATTGTGGTAAAGCCAAATAAAGATAGTAAATCACGCTTCATATCAGAGTATTTAGTGAAGAATCAGCCTAACATAGAAACAGTTATGGGGGTAAATACTTCGAGTGGTGTGTATAAAATTGAGGATGAAGATGATGTAAGCTTTAGCTTGTTTGGAGCAGACATTGATAAGCTAAAGAAAATAAACCCATTCGAATTGGTAGAGAAATCTGATAACGAGGTGTTCTCAGGTTACGAGATAATTATATCGAGCAATGCAGCAGAGGAATACCACTTGCGACTAGGAGACAAAATAAAGCTTTCTATAAAGAATATTAATTATAAGTTTAAAATTACAGGAATTGCTTCACCGAGTACGTTATTTGGAAGCGAGGAACAAAGTCGATTTGCTCTAGTGCCTAAAAAGACACTGGATAATATTTTAAATACAAACGGCAGGTCATCACAAGTATACATAAAAGTAACACAGGGTAGTGATGTCGGAGAAGTTATTGATTTACTTAAAAATGATCTTAAAATATATAAAGTAGATGTAGATGAAGCAGTTAATAAGGCAGACATAGAGTCAAGGTTGAGCAATATAAAAATACCATTTATGTCAATTTCTATTTTAGTTTTAATTATGAGTATTTTTATTATATACACGAGTTTTAAAGTAATAATGGCTGAAAGGCTCCCTATTATAGGGACATTTAGAAGTATAGGTGCTACAGAGAAAAAGACACGAAATATTATGCTATGCGAGAGTCTGGCTTATGGAGTCATAGGGGGATGTATTGGTATTCCACTCGGGATAGCAATACTAGCAGCGATGTTAGGAATAATTTCTGCATCAAACCCACGTGGACTGAGTATTGAGTTAGGTATACAGATGAGTAATGTTATTTATAGTTTTATGGTAGCGGTAGGTATTTCGTTCTTTAGTGCGTATATTCCGATAAAAAAGGCCAGTAAGCTTCCACTAAAGGATGTAATATTCGGAAAACTAGAAGAGGATAGTGAAGGCAAGAAGAAAAAGTATAAAGTAAAGCTTGCAATTTTAATTTGTGCTATTATTATTCCTTATGTTGTACCGAGTAGCCTTATTATACCTGTGGGAGTATTATCAATACTTTTAATTATAATTATGCTACTGCAAATCGTACCTGTTTTACTTAGGGTAGTGACCTTTCTACTTGAGGGAGTATATGAGCGATTGTTTGGAAGTCAGGGAGTCCTAGCAATCAAAGAGATTAAAGGAAATGATAATATTAGTCAAAATATAGGACTTCTTGCACTGAGTATATCAACAATGCTATTTGTATATATACTTAGTGGTACGATGGAAGGGCTTATAACTAATATCTCGCAGGGTGCGAAGTATGAAATCACTACGGTATCAATGGAACAAGAAATGAATAAGGATTTATTAAAGCGTCTGAAAACGATAAAAGGGGTGAAAGAAGTATCACCAATATATCAAGCGAGTGCCAAAGATAAGGATAGTCAGCAAGCTATGGGAATGATGGCAGGGATTAATGCAAATGAAGAATTGGACTTTTATGATACGAGAGTTAGGGACGTAAAAGATGTGAAACCTTTACTTAATAGACTACATGAAGGCAGAAACATCTTAGTAAATGAAACGGTTTTATCAAAGCTAAATTTGAAGGTAGGAGATACAGTAAACATAGAAGTGAAAAAAGGATACAAACCATATAAAATTATAGGTATTTTAACATCAGGAACAGGAGATATATTGGCTGGTTACAATTACGTAAAATCAGATTTTGACCAATCAAGTTATGCAGGCATACGTATAAAATCTGATACACCTGATGAGACAATTAAAGCGATAAAGGAAATGTACGAAGATAAGAGAAATTTCACAGCGACATTAGAAGAAGCAGTGAAAAATATGAAGAGTATGTTCGGTATACTATTTGGGATTCTAAAAGGATTCGCCGCTGTACTACTGATAATAGGTGTATTTGGGATAATAAATAATCTAGTAATTGATTTCTTGCAAAGGCGAAGAGTTATAGCTATGTATAAATCGGTAGGTATGAGTAAAACGCAACTCACAAATATAATGATAATAAAAGCTTTCACATCTGGACTTGTTGGTGGATTATTTGGAATATGTACTACAATTTTAGAGTTAAAGGTATTAGAAAAGATTATGTCAGCAAGTGTAGGGATTGTGCCAATAGATTATTCTATACCCCTATTTATTGCAGCATTTGTAGCAGGGGTTGTTATTACTCTGATTGGAACTATTGCACCTCTACTAAGGGGACAAAAATTACAGATTATCGAGGCAATTAAGTATGAATGATTAAAGTTCGAGGAGGTACGCATATGAGTAGTGTTATTGAAGGAAAAAATATTATAAAAGAGTTCACGCTAGGAGATACAGTGTCAAGGATATTAGATCAGATTCATGTTGAAGTTCTAGAAGGGGAGTTTGTATCTATTATGGGACCATCAGGCTCTGGAAAGAGCACCTTGCTATATCTTTTGGGGGGACTAGATAAGCCTACCAGCGGAGAAATCTTGCTAAAGGGAAAGAATATAGCTATAATGGATGATGAGGAAAAAAGTATAATGAGAAGAAGGGATATAGGATTTGTATTTCAATTCTATAATCTTATTCCAAATTTAAATGTTGAAGAAAACATACTTCTTCCAGTTCTATTAGATGGAAAGAGTGCAAAGGAGTTTGCGAGTGAGCTAGACGAGATATTACATATAGTAGGGCTAAACGAAAGAAGAAAGCACACACCTCGAGAACTCTCAGGAGGACAACAACAAAGGGTGGCTATCGCAAGGGCTCTCATAAATAGTCCAGATCTAATACTTGCAGATGAGCCAATAGGAAACTTGGACAGTAAAACAGGGAAAGAGATTATGGAATTATTTAAAAAGATTAACATCGAAAAGAAAAAAACTATCATACAAGTGACTCACTCTCTGGAAGCCGCAAAGTATGGCAATAGAGTAATACAACTTATGGATGGGAGGGTAATATAATGAAGAAGAAAAAAGGTTTAATAATAAGTATTGTAATAGTAATAATATTAGCGATAATAATATTACCAGCAATTTTAAAAGGAAAGCCAAAACAAGAAAGTACTTCGCAAACGACAACAACAGAAACAAAACAGGTTGTAGAGGCTTCGGGACTCGTGAAAGTAAACAAAAGTAAAGATGTTATACTTGATTTTACATCGGATGTGGTAAATGTTTCAGTTAAGGAAGGGCAAAAATTAAAAAAAGGTGATATTATTATGACCCTTGACCTTGGCGATATAAAAAAAGAAATCGCAGATAAAGTAAGAGTATTAAAAATTGAAAAGCTAGAGCTTGAAAAACTACAAAAAAATACTGTTCAGAGCACTCATAACAGTATAGATTCAAAAGAGCAAGAACTGGGGAGAATAAAAGGCGACTTACAAGTAAAAGAAAACTACATAAAAAATAATAATGAACCAGATATAGAAAAGATAGTTAATAGCATAAAGATACTTGAAGATGATTACTCACAGGCACAAAAAGACTATAAACAAAATCAAGAACTTTTTGCTTTAGGAACAATCTCAAAAAATGAATTAGATAATTTGAAAAGTAGCTTAGACAAGGTAGAAAAATCTCTTAAAGAAGCGACATTGTCTTTGGAAAGTGCCAAGTATAGTAAGCAAACGGAAGTAGATAAATTAAAATCTAGTATAAAACAATCTACAACAGAAATTGCTAATCTAAAATTAGATTTAGCACAAAGCAGAACAAATATAGACATTAAAAAGGAAAATGTAAGTAAGCTAGAGGTAGAATTGCAGCAACTAAAGGATAAACTAAACAAATCACATATTTCAGAAAACAGCTTAATTTGTGATGTGGAAAATGGAGTCGTAACTGACCTAAATGCTACTAATGGTGCGCTTATACAATCTAACACGAAAGTGTATACGCTACTTGATTTAGACAGCTTGGTTGCAGAAGTCGAGATACCTGAAGAATATGTGAGCACCATTAAACTAGGAGCAGTAGTAAAAATACTACCTACAGCAGACCCATCAAAAGAATATAAAGGCAAAGTTATAAGCATTGCAGAACAAGCGATAGAATCAAATGGAAACACAGTAGTAAAGGCACAAGTATCTATAGATAACAATGACGGATTACTAAAGCCTAACTTTAATGTAGATGTTGAGATAGCGGAGTAAGATAGTGTTGAAGAAAATAACATTATTCTAAGTCAAAATATTTACAGAAAAAATTCTTGACTAAGCACTTAAAAAATGATAATATGAGATAAAACAAGACAGCAAATGAGGAGATGTAAAATATGGAAAAAACTACCATACCATACCATACCATACCATACGGATACGGCTGATTTTATATGAAGTCATAAGGTGTAGTTCGAGAAACAAGCTACATAATGTATTTGGGTATACGTAAAATGAAGTTTATAGATTATTATAAGAGACTAAAAGAAAAGTATATAAACCATATACTAATCATCCAAAGGGGAAACTTCTACGTAGCAATAAACACAGATGCAGAGATAATACATGATATACTAAGATTCAAGCTTAGACTACAAAAAACAGGAGATTATGAAGTAGGATTTCCACTAAACTCACTAGAGAAAAATAAAAAGAACATCGAAGTGGCAAATTATAGATTAGCAATCGTAAATGAAACAGAAAAATATGATGAGGAAACAGGTGCAAAGAAACGTGAAGTAGCGGAAGTACAAAGAATAGAAAGAGAAAACAAACAGGTCTCGGACTATAAAAAGGTACAAAGCAATTTAATTGTAGGGGTCGTACCTTGTGTCGACCCGTGCTAAAATTAAAACAAAAAAACAATGATAAGTAAAATGGAAGAAGGCGTAAGCTACATAGGATATAAGTTTTACTTAACAAACACAGGTAAAATAATAATGAAACTAAGCAAAAGAAATAAAAAACAAACAAAAAAGAAAATAAAAAAATATGCGGAAGAACTAAAAAAAGGCGAGAAAGACATAAAACAAATATCAGAAAAGATAAAAAGCTGGATAAATCATGAAAAGCAAGGAAATACATACAAACTAAGGAAGAATATAATAGACATGTTTAACAAAAGGAGTGGAAGGAAAAATGCAAAAGAAAAATGACAAAAAAGGGTTTACGTTACTGGAATGTGCGTACTGATAAGTTGTTATTGTACAATTGGTGGAAATCCAATCGGGAAAGTGCGAGTCGGTAAACCCGTACTTAGCCTTGGGGACTGTAAAAGAATGAACACTCGCGGTAACGCACAGGCTTAAGCGTAGGAAAAGGAGAAAGTGAACCAAAATCAATAGATGAAGTGTAACATAGACCCGGAAATAGGCGTATAAGTTGGAGAGGTCGATGGTAAGTTCGA
>Ga0154498_148_pt1 | contig 6602 bp, 8 predicted proteins | sample RifGroD2_FD_115977 | JGI IMG/M metagenome (GOLD analysis project Ga0154498, IMG submission 115977) | Clostridiales bacterium GWD2_32_59
ACTTTTTAACGATTTTAGTTGAGTGCTTTTTATTTATATATGTTGACTTAATAACATAAAGTGAAGTTGCATTTTTAGATTTAGAAAATGATATAATATAAAGAAAACCTCCGTTTTCTTTATATTATATCACAATACTCAAAAATACTCAAGTAATTTGTGGAAAAATTGACAAAAAAATAACCTTTTTAAAAGGTTTGTAGGTATTTTATTTAGTTACAACTGTCAAAGACCCGAGGGCATTTAAATATATGTGTATAAAATTAGAAATATTTTATAGAAAATTTGGAACATATTGACGGATAATTAAGAATATGGTATTATTTTATAAAATAAAATAAGTAAAATTGAATGGAGGCGATAAAATGGCAGATAAAAATTTTTATATTAAGTTCTATAAGGACATTATACCTGAAATATTAGTAGGGAAGAAGACACTAGAAGTGAGACCGCGGAGCCTTAGCTTTTTAAAAAAGGCTCAAAACTCGGAGTATGCATATTTGACATACGGACCAAGGTTTGGAGCTCCAACTGTATTTGCAAAAGCAAAAATAGAAGATGTAGAGGTTAGACCATTTGAATCCGTTACAGAAGACGATCTTGTTCAGATAGGGTATGATTGGAGCAATAGACCACGAGAAGAATTTATAAATGAATATACAGATTGGTTTTCAAAGGAATTAGATAAGGGATATGAACCTGTATGGGTACACTTTAATGTGACAGAAAGCTATGATTCAGATATGGAGAGATAAAAATGTTCGAACCAAAATTTTATGAGAATAAAGCAATGATACATTTAAGTAAGATGTTTGATAAAAATATATGTCGGAATTTCAGGTATTCTGCGAATACGGGACCAATTAAAAACTTGCCAGAAATAGATGGTATACTTGAAAAAGATCATAAATTATACGCCATAGAAGCTAAAAGTTTTATTATAAATCAAGAAGACTTAGTAGAAATAATGTATAAGTATAAACTTTTAGGTTTTAGGAGGTTAATTATTATATCTCCAGATTATACTAAGGAAGCTATACAACTTACTTGCAGCCAGAGTAAGTTTGAGGAATTAATTTTAGAAAAATACTCTCCAGATCTGCAATCTATTGATAAATGGTATAAGGATTGGAATAGTTCTCTTCCTCCTCAATTGGAGGGCTCACTTAGTTCTGGCAGGCATAGCTTTAGATTTATACTATCAAAGACCAATACAGGGAAAAGAATAGTTGTGAATCAAGTGTCAAGCAGAATAACATGTATATATGACATAAAAAAAGAGATAGAACGATTATCGTCACCACCTGTTAAGGTTTTGTGGTCTACCCAAAAATGGACAATACCAAAAGACTTATATTTTAGAAATAACAAGTTAGTGAACTTAGGCGGATTTGTTGTTATTGATTTAGATGGTCAAAAAATGCATAGTGCCTTTTTTGATTGCGAATTATCCGCATGTACTCCCAATTGTATGCACTGCTATAAGATAACAAAGAAAGAGATGAAAATAGCGTATGCAAAATTCGCTGAAAATGATATACATCCAAGCTTTGTTACAGATAGTGGTAATCATGGTTTCCACATGTATATAGACATCAATAACTACAACTTAGCAGGAATAAGGGAAATATTAAATAGACATGAGATAAGATATGATAAGATTGTATTTGATAATAATCGAGCCTTTGTGGCTTTTCCTACTAGCCTAAATGGGGAAACAAATTTACCTATTAGGATAATAAAAAGTCAGGAGGCGAGCTCAAATGACTAATATTGAGAACATTCTAAATTATATAATTCCAAAGATTTCTGAAAAGCAAGAACTGAGCAGACAAATACTGGTAAGAGAGTCTGTAATTGATACATATTACGCAGGGACATTAAATAATTTAGATAAAAACCAATTGGACAAATGTCCGAGTTGTAAAGGGACGGGTATAAGTATAGAAGAAGATATAGAAAAATATATAAAACAAATAGATACAATTAGACCTAGTTCAAGGGTAGAAATAGACCAATGTCATCTTAAGGATAAGGATTTAGGGAGAAGAGTGCACTTAATACTAGAAAAAGCTAAGCCAGAAAGCACTAAGTATGGGTTTGTTGGAGATGATGATTTGGCATCTATATTGTTGGCAAAAGTAGCGAATCCAGAGGAAATAGTAATAGTGGATATTGATAAAAGACTTTTAAATGTTATTGATGCTGAGCTAAAAAATAAACCACAGATAAAATATGATTTAATTGAAAGTAATATAACAAAGCTTAAGTATGAAAGGCTGAAAAATCATTTTGAAACATGCGAAATAGTTGTTACGGATCCCCCGTATGCAGACGATGGAATGCTGTCGTTTATATATTTAGGAATGGCACTCTTAAAATTAGGTGGTAAAATCTTTATAGCCATGCCATATTTGTCAAATGAAAGATGGACGTGGGACTTAATGATGCTTGTTCAAAAGGAATTAATAGATAATGGTATGCTAATTGAAGAACTTTGGCCTGGGTTCTGCACATATGAGACAAGTGATGTTATATCGAGTTTTATGGTTGTAAAGAAGATGCGAAATACGGATCCGCATATATTGTTAAATAAAATTGATCACTTAACAAAGGCAAGATTTTATACAAAAAGGACAAATGTAAGCAATATTGAATAATAGATAACAAGGAGGTATTATAATGGACACAATATATTTTGTTACTGGGAACAAAGGAAAAGTTATAAGCATGCAAAATCACGTAGGGAAATATGGTATAAAAGTAGAGCAATATAAATTAAAGATGGAAGAAATACAATCTGATAATGTGGAAGATATATCTGTACATAAAGCACAACAAGCATTTAATATATTAAAAAAGCCTGTAATAGTGGAAGATAGCGGGTTTTTTATAGAATGCTTTAATGGATTTCCAGGAGTGTACATTAAATATATTTTAAACACAATAGGAATAAATGGAATATTAGATATGATGAAGGAAAAAGAAAATAGGAGATGTACATTTAAAAGCGTATTAACTTTTATAGACGATCAGGGGGTCCCTAGGACGTTTAAAGATGATGGAGATGGAGGCACGATAGCACATGAAGTGAATAATACGGACTGTGAAGAAGCATGGTCAGATTTATGGAAAATCTTTATCCCTAGTGGTGCGACAAAGACTTTAAATGCATTGACTGGAGATGAAAGGGAAAGAATTTTTAAGGAATGGGAGAACAAGTCTGTTTTTACACAGTTTGCCAAATGGATGGATAAAAAATATAACAACTTAGATGTTGAATTGGATAATCAAAATAATTTATTATCATCGGCATTTCAATTCAATTTACCAGAAGAAAAAATCGCGAACAAGCCTAGACCTGTAGGAGAACATAAACTACTAATATATGATAGAAAAACTGATACAATAAAGCATTGCTTTTTTGATAAATTAGTTGATGAATTACCAGCTAATGCTTTGATTGTTATTAATAACTCAAAAGTTGTTAAAGCAGCTTTACGATATTTATCAGATGATGGGAGATATCTTCACATATTAAATCCGTTGCATGAAAGCTTAAGCAATGTAGAAATGCTGTGTCCGTGGAAACCGCATACGGGTGATATGGTCAGTGTGAATGGCGGGATAGTTAAAATTACTGGATTTGCAGATGAAAATAGAGATATACGAACTACTGAAATTATTCCACACGACACACAGATAAAGACTTTACCTGATTTTATAGATAAGTATGGGGAAGTTCCAATTCCTATATATATAAATGCAAAAAGGCGACTAGAAGTTTCGGATATTGATGATTATCAAAATATATATGCAAAAGTGGATGGATCAGTTGCCTGTCCTACAGCAGGGCTACATTTTAATGAAGACTTAATAAAAAAGTTAAAAGCGAAAGGGATAAAATTTGCAGAGATAACGTTACATGTAGGATATGGTACATGGAAGAGCTTTAAATACGATAACATAAAAGACCATAAAATGGATTCAGAGCATTATATAATTACCAAAGAAAACATGAAATTAATATACGATGCAGTTAAACAAAAAACTCCAATTTTGGCAGTGGGCACAACATCTGTTAGAACATTGGAAACAGTAGCTGACACTATAATAAATTGTGATGGAAATTTTAAAGATTTAGAAGGAGATTCAGAAATATTTATATATCCTCCATACAACTTTAAGTTAGTAAATTGGTTAATTACAAACTTTGCTTATCCTAAAACTCCTATTATGACAATACCAGCAAGCATGTGTGGTTTGCAAAAGTTAAAGCATTTATATAGTGAAGCATTGGAGAGTGATTATCTTTTCTACACATATGGAGATGCAATGATGATAAAATAAAGATTCTAAGGAGGCTAGTGCATGAAAAGTATAATGATAGCAGGTGTTGCAGGTGTAGGAAAGACAACAATGACAGGAAAACTATCCGAAGAATTATGTTTAAAGGAAACAGATTATGCAGACTTTATGTTACAGGTATTAAATGACAATAGTATGACAAAAGATGACTTGCAGACTATGAGTTGGGAAGATAGAAATAGTGTGTATAGGCAAGTAGAAATCTATATTGAAAATATGTTCTTAAAAAGTTCACAAAAGGGAATTCAGCTGATGGAGAATCATTTATCCATCATTCAAAATGGAGATATAAAAACGTTTGATGTAAATGACTATAGAAGGTATAACTTGGCAGGAATTTGTGTTTTAGAATCAGACCCTAATATTATTGCTCAGAGGAGATTGTCGGATAATACACGGCACAGAGTCGTTGAGCAAGTAGAGTTAATAAACAAGCAACAAGAAACAAATAAAGTAGAGGCATTAAAAGTGGCTGAACATTACAATATTCCCTTATTATTTTTAGATAATGCTCAAAATCATATGCCTATTGATGCAGCAAAACAATGGGTAGAATCTTGTATTGATTTACAAGATCAAAGATTGTCTTTATGAATATAAAAAGTTCTGGAGAAAAAAATCAAGGGGAATATATGTACATAATTGTAGAAGTGATAGATGGCAATACTACTGAGAAAATACAAGAATTAAAGATAAGTTTGCAGAAAGTTGAGCAAGTAGATTATAAGGAAATGTCATCGGGAGATAAGCATTCACTTGTATTACTATTACCAACAGATAAAGCGCATGAAATACAATTATTAATAAAACAGATAGGTAAATGTGTGTTGTGGAAGATAAATACATGGCAAGAGAAAACAATTGGTGAAGAGACCTTTAAACAGAATATTGAAAAAAACAAGGCCCAAGGGACCTTAGTTATAGGAGAAGGTGAAGTTGAAAGGGCATTGCAAAAGGATAGCATTGGGGTAATATTTCTAGCAAAAGATTTAGATGAAAATTATAAAAAAAGAATAGAGACGATATTAGAGTACTATCAGTTTAACTATCTAAAACATGTCGACATGACTAAAAAGGAAATGGGAAGTGCAGTAGGAATCAAAAATGCTTCAATAATAGGCTTTAAAAAATGCTATAAAGAAATTATATTATAATAAAAAGACCGTTAAGAGATTTAACAAATCTCGATGAGGGATGTAGTAATACATCAGCCAGGCAAGAATGAGAGGTCGCGGTCGCTATATTGACTTGCTTGTAAAAATAATGAGGTAAGGGAGTGCAAAATGTATATGAAGGCAAAAATGTATAATTATAAAGGCTGGGTTGACATTATAGACTCGCAAAAGTTAAAGACCGATGTAGAGAATATGCTTCTTAAAAGTAAGTTTAATATACTGAATTTCTGTGAGTATACATTTGCACCATATGGTTATACAGCTGTATGGATACTTGCTGAAAGCCATTGTGCAATACATACATTTCCAGAAGAAAATAAAACATATATTGAGCTGACAAGTTGTGTTAAAAATAAATATGAAAAATTTAAAGATCTTATAGCTGAATATAGGTTATAAGTCAACATACGGAGGGATTAATGTGAAAGTATTAACTATAAAGCAACCATATGCGAGCTTAATTATTAAAGGTTATAAAGAGTATGAATTTCGCACTTGGGAAACGAAATATCGTGGAGAGTTCCTTATACATGCAGGGCAAACTGTAGATAGAGTAGCATTAAAAAAATTATCTAAAGATTATAATTTAGAAGATATGCCTACAGGAGTTATTCTTGGTAAAGTGACATTAACAGATTGCGTAAAAATAACCCCTGAAATGGCAGAAAAACTTGAGAAAAAAGATAACAATATTTATTGGGGATTTAATGGATGGGAAGGCTATGGTTTTAAGTTAGATAATATAGTAGAATTTAAGGATAAAACTAATGTTAAAGGTCAACTCGGCTTTTGGAATTATGAGGTGGAGAAAAATATAGAAAAATGATGCATTAGTGGCTCAGGGTACGTATAAACTGGTACACGAGATAACACTTGCTGGATGAGGGTTGGAAGTTATCAAAATTTGACAAATAAGCAAATTTAGGGTATAATAAAATTATTAAATAGGTATCAATAATTCTTGTAGGAGCAGGGTGGGGTCAGGGCTGAATTATTCACTTATTCAAGCCAATCCTAAAAAACTAGGGCATATCATTCAAATTGAATGAACCCTAGTTT
>Ga0154498_101_pt1 | contig 5670 bp, 3 predicted proteins | sample RifGroD2_FD_115977 | JGI IMG/M metagenome (GOLD analysis project Ga0154498, IMG submission 115977) | Clostridiales bacterium GWD2_32_59
AGAAACAGAAGAATTCGTAGAAAAGAAAGGGAGGCTGATATTCCTAGCATTTATGAAACCAATAATAAATGGCACAGGCTTCTATGATGTGGAAGTGGAAACAAGGACAAATAAAAGAATGGACATAATGGTAACCTACAATAGAAAAAGATACATAATAGAACTAAAAATATGGCATGGAAAAGCATACGAAGAAAGAGGATATAACCAGCTAGCCGAGTATATGGAAATAAAAAATGAGAAGGAAGGATATATGGTAGTATTTAGCTTCAACAAAAGCAAGAAATACACGAGAGAATGGGTTGAAGTGAAAGGAAAGAGAATATATGAGGTAATAGTGTGAGTGTAGAAAACCAGTAGACTCAGGCATGCCTGAGTCCAACGAAAAAAAGGTACTTGTAGGGCATCGGGACGCCTATGATCGCTTGAACTACCGATTACATGAGAAATAAGAAAAACTAAAACATACCAACAAAAAAGAAGAAAAAGTTCTAAAACCACTTGACAATATAGGTAGAAGGTATACAATTATTTTACTAAAGATTAAAAGAAAGGGCGGGTAAATATGACAGGAAGACAGGAAGACAGGAAGACAGGAAGACTTAAGGAAAAGTCAAGGCTATATCGTATAGTATCGTACATTTTAATAATGTCAATACTTATAACTTTAGTAACACCAATGCCAAAAACACATGCGGAGGCGACACCCTTGTCGAGCCTACCAGTAGGGGCGAGGATAATGTTTGGAGGTAGGCAGTTTGCAGTGGTGAACCCAAGTGATGGGTTAGTTGTAAGTCTAAGAAACGTGAGTGGTGAGCAATTTGACAGCGATGGTACACAAATATATAACCCTTGGGATACTAATAACATAGGGTATTATCTAAATAATACATACTATTACCAATTTCCAGTGACAGAAGAAGGACTAATAAAAAATAGTACATGGTACATAGGAAATCAATTAAATGAAACATCAAGTAGTGTAATAACACGTATAGGGCTACTTAGAGAAAGTGAGTACAATGCAGCCAAAGCAGCAGGTATATTTCCTGGAAATGGAGAAGGTACTGGAACTGATTGGTGGTTAATAACTCAGTATTCTTTTGAAAGTAATAAGGTAAGGGCAGTGGATGCGGCCGGCAACCCAAATGGAACTGGTGTTAGTGGTACGTATGGTGTGCGTCCCGCTTTTAGAATCTTGGAATCTACAATTTTTGAATATGATGCCTATTCCGGAATGTATTATTATCCAGGAACATTAGGATCTGATAAAACATTAAATACTTTAAATGTAGGGGACACACTGATGTTTCACCGTGAAGCTTGGAAGGTGGTGAATCCATCTACAGGATTAGTAGTGGCAGATAAGATAGATGGCAGACGAGCATTTGATCAAGATAATACACAAACATATAATCCAAGTGATGGTAGTAACATAGGGTATTATCTAAATAATACATACTATAATGTACTTGCATCGAAAGAAAAGGGAATCATAAAAAATGGCATATGGTACATCGGAAATGAAACAAATGAAACCGCTAGTAGCGTAACTGCCAAAGTAGGACTACTTAGAGAAAGCGAATGTAATTCAGCAAGAACAGCAGGCATAATTACTGGTAGTACATATGATAGAATTTGGTCAATAACACCGTATTCTGGTAATTCTACATATGTCCGTTATTGCTATGGGTATTGGGGAGAGAGTGCCACTGCTAGCAACTTGTATGGTGTACGTCCTGCCTTGCAAATGTTAGAAACTACAGTTTTGATTTCTGTAGGTAATGGAGTATACAGAATTTTTGCTGATACAGTACCACCAACATCAGCAATAACCTACACCCCATCATCCCCACACAAATTCGGCACAGCAGTAACCATCACCGCCACATTCGACGAACCAGTAGCTGACACCCCAGTACCACAAATCAGCATAAGTGGAGCTAACACGCTCGCCAACACAAACATGACCAAAACAAGCGCCACAGTATACACATACACCCATACAATAGGAGCAGGCGACGGCACCGCCACAGTAGCCCTTGCCACAGCCCAAGACCTAGCCGGCAATACCGTCACATCCGCCCCGACAAGCGGAGCTACATTCACGGTAGACAATACACCACCAGCAGCACCAACATTCGAAGTAAATCCATCAACAAAAACAACTGGCAACGTAACAGTAACCATAAACTACCCGGGAGATGTAGCTACGAAAGAATATAAAATAACAGACACAGGGATATGGACAGACTACTCAGTACCATTCACAATAACAGAAAACTATACAATATTTACAAAGTGTGCGGATGCATCAGGCAACCAAAATACATCAGCAAGCCTAAGCGTGACAAATATAGACAGAACACCACCAAGCGCACCAACAGTAAGCCCAGCAACAGGAACATATAACACAGCACAGATGATAGAAGTATCAAATACGTCAACAGATGTAACATATACATACTACACAACAGACGGATCAGACCCCAATATTACAACACCTACAAAAGTAACAGGTGCACAGACGATAACAATAGACGGAGATGATGGGGACGTAGTAATACTAAAACTAGTAAGCTATGACGGAATAAATCTAGGAACAGAAATAACAACAGCAACATACACATTCGCAAAAAATGGACCGGGGATAACAGCAAACCCAGCGGCCAGAGCAAAAGCCCCAGATGACATAAGCGTAGCACTAACAATAACACCAGGAGGAGCAGAGGTAACTAACTGGAAATATCAATGGGACACAGATCAAACACTAGACGATACAAAATGGACAGATGGAGAAATGCCAATCACAACGCCGGAAACTATAACCCAAAACACAAACGGAACATGGTACCTACACGTAAGAGCAACAGATAATAACACAAACATAACCACGCAAACCTACGGAGCATACAAAAAAGGAACAGCAACAATAGATGCTGAATATGCAGATGACACATACGCAGACGAAAGAAGATACTTCAAATACTATATAGGACTTGATGCAAACGACATAGGAAGAGTAATGCTAGTAGCACCAAAAGATGCAGGAGGAGTAAAACCAATATTCACAAGAGACGATATACTAGACCAAGCGACACATAGATTTAAAGTTAGTGGAGTTTATTATATAGATAGAGAAGGGAAGATACAGGAGTACGATTAAGGAAATCAACTCCATACCAAAGTTTTTTTGGGTATGGAGTTGATTTTAAATTATTAATAATGTATAATATAATTATTAATAATTGGAAACGGAGAGTGAAATGGATGAAAGAATTTAATATAACAACAACTTGTATACCAGAAAAACACTATATGGTAGACACAAGCGGGAAGGTAGATAAGATAATAAAAATACTAGTAGATAAGGGGAAATACTTCACAATAAACAGAGCAAGACAATTCGGGAAAACAACGACTATGTTCAGGCTTATGAATAAACTAGAAAACAAATACATAGTAATTAAAACAAGCTTTGAAGGAAAAAGCTACCTGTTCAAAGACGAAGAAAGCTTTGCAAATGGCATATTTGAATTATTTTCTGAAAGCTTTAGGTTTACAGATAAAGAAACATATGCCAAATTATTAAAGTATGGCGTAACAGATATGAAAAGCATGAAGGACGTATCAAGGGAAATAACGAGATTGTGTGACGAAAGTGAAAAAGAAATAATACTTATGATAGATGAGGTAGATAAAGCAAGTAACTTTGTAGTATTTATGGACTTTATTGGGGAACTCAGGGATAAATATATAAACGCACAAAATAAAATGGACAAAACCTTCATATCAGTAATCCTAGCAGGAGTAAGTGATATAAAAAACCTAAAGGTGCACATATCAGATAGAAGGATACTAACAGGGAACGAGGCAGAAAAGTTACAAAAAGGGGAATACAACAGTCCATGGAACGTAGCAGCAGATTTTGATATAGATATGAGCTTTAATCCAGAGGAGATAGCAACAATGCTAGTGGAATACGAGAAAGACTACAAAACAGGGATGAATATAGGTGAGATGAGCGAGGAGATATACTCATACACAAGCGGGTATCCATTTTTGGTGAGCAAGCTATGCAAGACAATAGATGAAAAACTAGATAAAAACTTCACAAGCGAAGGCCTGCAGGAGGCCATTAAGCTTATAATAAAAGAAAAAAACACACTATTTGATGACTTGATAAAAAACATAGAAAACAATAAAGACTTGTATGATACAGTATGTGATATAGTAATAGAAGGAAAAGAAAAGATATATAACGTAGATGCACACGAGAAAGGTATCATGTACGGAATATTCAAGGAAAATGAGAGAGGAAAACTCGCAATACACAATAAAATATTTGAAATTAGGATATATAATTATATGATAGCCAAGGAAGAAGAAAAAACGGGAGAACTACTAAGCTACGACTATAGAACCAACTTCATAGATGATAATGGAGACCTAAAGCTAGAAATAGTACTCGAAAAATTCCAGCTACTAATGAAGCAAGAATACAGAGAAGCCGACAAAAAATTCATAGAAAAACAGGGCAGGCTGTTATTTCTGTGTTTTATAAGACCGATAATAAACGGAACAGGCTTCTACTACGTAGAGCCACAAACAAGACAGGATAACAGAATGGATGTCGTTATAACCTATAATAGGAAACAATACATAATAGAGCTAAAAATATGGCATGGAGATAAATATGAGGACAAAGGAATAGACCAGCTGGTGAGGTATTTGGATATTCAAAATGAAGCGAAAGGATATATTGTGGTATTTAGCTTTAACAAAAATAAGGAATATACGAGAGAATGGGTAGAAGTGGAAGGAAAGAGAATATATGAGGTGATAGTGTGAGTGTAGAAAACCGATAGCCGCAGGCATGCCTATGACCGCTTGAACTACCGATTACACAAGCAATAAGAAAGACTAAAACATACCTACAAAAAGAACGAAACATTCTAAAAACACTTGACAATAAATGCAGAAAAGTCTAAAATTATTTATTACAAATGAAAAGAAAGGACTGGTAAATATGATAGGAAGCAGGAGGCAGGAAGAAATAAGGAGTATTGGGATAAATGTTGCTCGTACAATACTTGCCATAATAGTCATGTTCACATTCATTACCACATCTTATGCACAATCAGTATACTACATAGTATCAGGTAATTCTATGTCCCCTACATATAAAGATGGAGATATAGTAAAAGTGGAAAAACAGGATAGCTACAAAGATGGAGATGTAGTAGTAGCTGATGTGGGTGGGGAGAAGGTAATAAAGAGAATAAATGGAGATGTGCTAGAAGGGGATAATAAGGGTAATACTGCGAGATATAATTTGAATACGGCAGATATACTTGGGAGGGCGGAGTATATACGGATGACTTGACGAATGGACAGAAGGCTGAGTTTGAGAGGGTATTTGCTAGCGGAGTGGAGATGATAAGTGTAGGAGCATCACATACGTTGGCATTAAAGAGTGATGGAACAGTGTGGGCGTGGGGAGCAAATGATTCTGGACAACTAGGAGTAGCAACTAATAGTGGGACGTCAAATCCAAATCCAACACCAGCTCAAGCAGCAGTTCTAACAGGAATAAGCCATATTTCAGCAGGTGGATCGCATACAGTAGCGTTAAAGAGTGATGGAACAGTTTGGACATGTGGATGGAAT